>WNGG01000430.1_pt1 | contig 87607 bp, 79 predicted proteins | sample 5400661 | NCBI WGS metagenome assembly WNGG01 (sample SAMN13153372, study PRJNA577476) | soil metagenome | isolation source: 100 cm soil or saprolite under Garry oak tree replicate 1 | place: USA:California | collected 2016-06-15
CAGCACCACCCGGTGCCAGCTCGGATGGAGTACCCCTGCTGGTCCGGATTCCGGCATCAGGCCCTTTCTGGTGGCGAGTCCTTGCTTGCCCGGTTCTAGGCCTGGCCGACCTGGAACCTGGCGAAGCCGGTGACGGCCACGCCGTTCTGCGCCAGGACCTGCTTGATCGCGATCTTCTGGTCCTTCACGAACGCCTGCTCGGTGAGCACTACGTCCTTGAAGTACGCGTTCAGCCTGCCGTCCACGATCTTGCCGATGGCCTGCTCCGGCTTGCCCTCGTCGCGGGTGATCTGCTCCGCGATCCGGCGCTCCTTCTCCACCACGTCGGCCGGGACCTCGTCCCGCGTGGTGTAGAGGGGCCGCATCGCGGCCACCTGCTGGGCCAGGTCCCTGGCCACCTCGGCGTGTTCCTGGTCGAGCTGGATGAGCACGCCCAGAGTCGGCGGCAGGGACGCGTCGCTGCGGTGCAGGTAGCTCGCCACGTAGCCGCCCTCGAACCGGGCGAACCGGCCGAGCTCCAGCTTCTCCTTCAGGCTCGCGCCGGCCTCGTCGATCAACTGCTCGACGGTGACGCCCGGGCGGGCCTGCGTGGTCAGCAGCGTCAGCCGGTCGGCGGCCTTGGCGCCGATGGCGGCGTCCGCGATCTGCTTGGCGGTCTGCTGGAACAGGTCGGTCTTCGCGACGAAGTCGGTCTCGCAGTTCAGCTCGATGAGCACGCCGGCCTGGGTGCCGTCGAGTTCGGCCACGACCAGGCCGTTGGCCGCGGTGCGGGTGGCGCGCTTGTTCACGTCCTTGGCACCCTTGAGGCGGAGCAGTTCGATCGCGGCCTCAATGTCGCCATCGGCCTCATCGAGTGCGTTCTTGCAGTCCATCATGCCGGCGCCGGTCTGCTCGCGAAGCCGCTTGACGTCAGCGGCGGTAAAATTCGCCATTTCCTCGTCTCTCGCTATGTCTTAAATCTCGCGTCCTGGTTCGCCGTTTACTCGGCAGCCTCGGCGGTCGGCTCGGCGGCCTCGGCAGTTTCCGCGGCGGGCTCGGCGGCCTCGGCGGCCTCAGCGGTTTCCGCGGCGGCCTCGGCGGCCTCAGCGGTTTCCGCGATGTCTGCCAGGTCATCGGCCTCGTCGGCGGCCGCGGCCTCGTCGGTGGTGATCGCGGACTCGGCGTTGATCTCCGGGGTGGCCTCGGCCATGGCCGCGGCCACGGTCGGCGTGTCAGCCAGGGGGGCCTCCTCAGCCGTCTCGGCCGGGGCGGCCGTCTCGGCCGGGGCGGCCGTCTCGGCCGGGGCGGCCGTCTCGGCCGGGGCGGACGCCGGCGCTGCCGCAGAGGCGGAGCCCTGGAGCAGCTCGCGCTCCCACTCGGCCAGCGGCTCCTCGGTACCCAGCCGGTCACCAGCGGGCTTCTCGTCACCGGAGGCCGCGCCCGCACGGGCGATCAGGCCCTCGGCGACCGCGTCGGCCACCACCCTGGTCAGCAGCGCCACGCTGCGGATCGCGTCGTCATTGCCCGGGATCGGGTAGTTGACCTCGTCCGGGTCGCAGTTGGTGTCGAGGATCGCCACCACCGGGATGCCCAGCTTGCGGGCCTCGTTGACGGCGATGTGCTCCTTCTTGGTGTCCACCACCCAGATCGCGCTCGGCACCCGGGCCATGTCCCTGATCCCGCCCAGCGTCCGGTCGAGCTTGTCGTGCTCACGGCGCAGCTGCAGGAGCTCCTTCTTGGTCATGCCGGAGGCGGCCACGTCGCCGAAGTCGATCTCCTCGAGCTCCTTGAGCCGCTGCAGCCGCTTGTACACCGTGGAGAAGTTGGTGAGCATGCCACCCAGCCAGCGCTGGTTCACGAACGGCATCCCGACCCGGCGCGCCTGCTCGGCGATCGCCTCCTGCGCCTGCTTCTTCGTGCCGACGTACAAGATGCTGCCGCCGTGCGCGACGGTCTCCTTGATGAACTCGTACGCGCGGTCGATGTAGTCCAGCGACTGCTGCAGGTCGATGATGTAGATGCCGTTGCGCTCGGTGAAGATGTAGCGCTTCATCTTCGGGTTCCAGCGCCTGGTCTGGTGACCGAAGTGGACACCGCTCTCCAGGAGCTGCTTCATGCTGACGACCTGAGCCATCGGCCCGGCCCCTTTCCTTCGTGCGCCGCGCGCGTTGTCGCGCCGCGACGCTGCTCGGTTGCTTCCTGGTGCCCGTGAACTGACGCGCCTGCGGCCGGCCTGGCGGCCGGCGGACCGAGCGGCGCGTCCCGCCGGGATGCTTGTTCGTCCCGGAGAGCAAGCGGGCACGCGATTTTGGCCGTCGGGGCACGCGCCATCATGGCGCGGCTCAACGACCGTCCTTAAGAATACTTGACGTTCCCGGCCGGCCGTGCATTCCCTGGACTCGTGGCGGCCCGGGTACGTGGCGGCCCGGGTACGTGGCGGCGGCCTGCGGCTCGCGGCCGACGACGCTCAGCTTCGCCAGCGGCGGGCCGCCCATGTTGCGCACGGTACGCGTGAACACGATCCGCGACGGGATCTATTTGTCGTGGATCGTTATACCCGTGATAGCAGGAGTTTCGATCCACGATAACGGGGCATCGGGGCGGGGCGAGGCGGCGCAGAGCCCCGTGCTGGCCCGCGCTCGCTGTGCGGCCGTTCGGTACACCCGCCTCGCCATAGCCAGCCCGGTGCCACTACGCTCCCGCGAGGCGCGGCCGCCGCTACGCCCGGGGGTGGGCCTGGCGGTAGCTGGACTTGAGGCGCTCGATCGTCACGTGCGTGTAGATCTGGGTGGTCGCGGGCGAGGAGTGACCGAGGATCTCCTGGACGCTCCGCAGGTCGGCGCCGCCCTCGAGCAGGTGGGTCGCCGTGCTGTGGCGGATGCCGTGCGGGCCGGCGTCCCGGGTCGTCCCCGCCTCGCGCAGTCGCTCGTGCACGATCCGGCGCGCCGTGCGCGGATCCATGCGGCCGCCGCGGACGCCGAGGAACAGAGCCCGCCCGCTGGCCGCGGTGGCGAGCGCGGGGCGGCCCGCGTCCAGCCAGCGGGTCACCGCGCGCAGCGCCGGGACGCCAGCCGGCACCGTGCGTTCCTTGTCGCCCTTGCCCCTGACCCGGACGGTACGGCGACCGTGGTCGAGGTGGCCCTCGTCCAGCCCGCACAGCTCGCTGACCCGGATCCCGGTCGCGTAGAGGAGCTCGAGGACGGCGGAGTCGCGGAGGGCTACGGCGGCTTCGGCCCGCTGCGCCGCGGCGTCCGCCGCACGAGCCGGGTGGCTGGCCGCGCCTGCCGGGCGGCTGGCCGCGCCTGCCGGGCGGCTGGCCGCCTCGGCCTGACGCCCGGCCTGGTCCAGGCCCGCCAGCACGTCCGCCATCTCGTCCTGACGCAGCACGTGCGGGAGGGACCGGCGGGTCTTCAGCGTCCCGAGCTGCGGGCCCGGGTCGGCAGCGAGCCAGCCACGGCGATACGCAAAGGCCGTGAACGTCCTGGCCGCGGCGCCCCGGCGGGCCAGCGTGGCGCGCGCCGCGCCCGACTCGTGCTGGATGGCCAGCCACCCGCGGAGTTCGGTCAGGCCGAGGCCTTCCGGTGCCTGCGCTCCCCGGCGGCTGGCGTGCTCGAGCAGCGACCTGATGTCGCCGGCGTAGGCACGGACTGTGTGCGCAGACAGCGAGCGCTCGGACCGGAGGTGGCGCTCGAAGGCGGCCAGCGCCGTGGCCATCGCAGGTGGCAGCGGACCGGACGGTTCCGCGGGTTCCCCAGCGTCCTTCATGTGCCCAGTGTGCACCCTGGATCCTCGGCCATGTGCCCAGTGTGCACCCTGGATCCTCGGCCATGTGCCCCGTGTGCACCCTGGACCTCGGCGAAACCCGGAATGGGCAGGTGAGGGGGCAATCGTGAGTACTTTCGTATACGGACACGCCGATCGAACTGAAGTTTGACATGAGGGATTCCATGCGGCAGGGTGATCCATGCGTTCACCACGCAGGTCTCCGGCATCGCGACGGCAATGCGGCGAGGCCGCCGAACGCGCTCGCACCAGCGCTTAGAGAGGGATCGAGCATGGGTCAGAAGACTGTCCGGTTCAGCGACCTGAGCGGCCAGCTCATCATGCATGACGACGCACTGGCACGCATCGTGGTCCACGAGCACCCCGAGCTCGGCGATGGCCCGGTCGAGATCGAGGCACTCACCGAGGAAGCCGAGGCCATAGAGGAGGCCGCCCTGCAGGTCGCGGTCATCGACCTGTACCTGCCCGACGACATCGAGCCGCGCCGCATCGTCATGGAGGCCGACGCCTTCGACAAGCTGGCCACGCAGAACTCGATGGCCGAGCTGCTCACCGCCGCCCGCCCGGTCAGGCGCAGCACGAGGTCGTCGGCCAGCGGCAGCTCGCGGGGGGACCGCCTGGACTACGCCACCCGTGAGCACGCGGGCAAACCGCACAAGGGCAAGATCACCGACACCGAGAAGCAGCTGGTCCGTGATCATCTCGACGAGATCAACGAGCGGCTGACCGCCCAGGGCCTGCGGGCGATCAGCCTCACCGATGCGGAGCACGTCGAGCGGTACGGCCTGCAGGAACTCGCCCGGGAGCGCAACCTGGAGCTCGAGTTCGGGCTTGCCGACGAGGCCGATATCGAGGACAGGGTCGACGCCAAGGTCGCGTGACGCCTTACCCGCCGACCCGTTCGGGTCAGCCCGGCATCCGGATGACCGCGGCGACCGATCCCCGGGGCATGCCGAAGGCGCCCTGGGGGCGGTCTCCCGCTGTCCGGGCGGGACGGGCCGGTATCCGTACCGGCGTCAGGACCTGCGCAGGCGCCAGCCGCGATCGCAGCGTTCGATGAAGCCGTACCCGGCCAGCCGACCCAGGCAGCGCAGCACGGTATCGAGGTCCACACCCGCGTCGACCGCGATCGTCGATGTTCCGGCGCCACCGCGGGCGGGCAGCGCGTCCAGCACCCGGGCGCTGTCGGCGTCGAGGTCGTCGCGGGAAGGGGCGGAACCGGGGTCGGTACCCGGCATGTAGGCCAGCTCCGGGCCGCTGCCGGGCGCCAGCGCATCGGGGACGCTGAGCGGTGAGAGCAACTCGATGATGTCGGCGGCGCGGGTGACGCAGCTGGCACCCCACTCCCTGATGATCCGGTGGCACCCGGCGGACTGCGCCGACGTCACCGGCCCGGGCACGGCCATCAGCGGTTTGCCCAGGTTGGCGGCGTGCCGTGCGGTGTTGAGGGCGCCGCTGCGCTCGCCCGCCTCCACGATCACGGTGCCGCAGCCGAGCGCGGCGATGACCCGGTTGCGGACCAGGAACCGCATCCTGCCCGGATGGCGCCCCGGCGGCCATTCGCTGATCACCAGGCCCTGGGCGGCGATCGCGGCGAACAGGTCGGCGTGCCCCGCCGGGTAGGGATAGTCGACCCCGCACGCCAGCACCGCGACCGTGACCGCCTCGGCGGCCAGCGCGCCGCGATGCGCGGCGGCGTCGATGCCGTATGCTCCGCCTGACACGATCGCCCAGCCCCGGTCGCCGAGGTCGGCGGCGATCTCGCCGGCCACGTGCCCGCCGTAGCCGGTGGCGGCGCGCGACCCCACCATGGACACCGAACGGGAGCAGGCAAAGCGCAGGTCCGCTTGCCCGCGCAGCCACAGCGCGTACGGCCGGGCCTGGCCAAGCTGGCCGAGCGCGCTCGGCCATTCGGCGTCGCCGGGGCAGATCAGCCTGATGCCGTCGCGGCAGGTGCCCGCGATTACCTCCTCGTCCGGCAGCCCGGGCAGCCGGGCGCGCCAGCGGCCGAGCGCACGCTCGAGCGCGGCCCGGCTGGCCGGGGTGTCGCCGCAGCCGGGGCCCGTCCCGGGCAGCACATCCGCCTTGATCGCGGCCAGTACCTCGGCGGGATCGCAGATCGCGAGCAGGGCGCCGAGCGCGGGATCGGCGGGCTCGGCCAGGTAGGTGAGCGCGGCCCGGGCCAGCTTTTCCTGGCTGAGTCTCCGGCCCGGCGGGAGCGGCCCGCTCATCGCCGCACTCCGAGCCACAGGCCGAGGGCCGCGTCGCAGTCGTCGCTGGTCGGGCGCGGCCGGCCGACCAGGTCGGCGATGGTCCAGGCGACGCGGATTACCTTGACGACGCCGCGCGCGCTGATCCGGCCGCGCTCCAAGGAGCGTTCCACCGCGGCCAGCGAATCTGGCGCGGGCGGCCAGGCCCGGCGCAGTTCCGATCCCGGGACCTCGGCGTTCAGGCGCCATGGAGTGCCGCGCAGCCGGTGGGCGGCGCGGTCCCTGGCCTGGATCACTCGCAGTGCCACGGTCCGGCTCGACTCGGCGAAGGTCCGGTCGCTCAGCAGCTCCTTGCGGCTCACCGGCTCGAGCTCGATCTTCACGTCGACGCGATCGAGCAGTGGGCCCGAGATCCGTCCCAGGTACCGGCGGCGCATCGCCGGGCTGCAGCTACAGCCCTCGGCCGGCCCGGCCACCCTCGCGCACGGGCACGGGTTCGCGGCCAGGACCAAGGTGAACCTAGCTGGGAATTTTGTGATGACCCCCAGCCTGGCCACTATGACCTCACCCGCTTCGAGCGGCTGCCGTAGCGCGTCAAGTACGTCCTTGGCGAACTCCGGCGCTTCGTCGAGGAACAAGACGCCCCGGTGGGCCAGCGACGCGGAGCCGGGGACGATAATGCCGCTGCCACCGCCCACGATCGCCGCCTTGGTCGTGGTGTGGTGCGGGGCGAGAAACGGTGGATCGGTCAGCAGCGGAACCTGCGGGGGCAAGGTTCCTGCCACCGAGTGGATGGCCGTGACTTCCAGCGCGGCCGCAGTGTCGAGCCTGGGCAAGATGGTAGGGATCCGTTCCGCCAGCATCGTCTTGCCAGCACCGGGCGGCCCGAGCAGCGACAGGTGGTGCCCGCCCGCCGCGCATACCTCGGCGGCTCGCCGGGCCATCGACTGGCCGAGCAACTCGGCGAGGTCCGGCGTCATCGTGGCGCCCGAGGCGGCCACCCGACCGGCACGGCCGCCGGAAACCCCGCCGCCGAGGGCGCCCTGTGCGCCTCTCACCCGACCATTAGGGAGCTCCTGACCGCCTTCGAACTCGGCCGCGGCCGGGCCGCCATCGCGGCCCGGCGTACCCCGCAGCCAGTCCGCCGCCGCCGTCAGGCTGGTGGCCGCGATCACGTGCACGCCAGGCACCAGGACGGCTTCGGATGCGTTCGCCTGGGCCACCATGACCTTGCCGAACCCGGCCTCGACCGCGACCGCCACGGCGGGAAGGACGCCGCGGACCGGCCGCAACTGCCCGTCGAGGCCGAGTTCGCCGAAGAACATCACTCCATCCACAGCCGCCCTAGGCACCTTGCCCGCAGCAGCGAGGACCCCGACGGCTATAGCCAGGTCGAACCAGCTGCCCCGCTTGGGCAGGCTGGCCGGGGAGAGCCCGACGGTGATCTTCCGCTGCGGCCACTCCTCGCCGCTGTTGACGATCGCGGCCCGGATCCGGTCCCGCGCCTCCCGCAGCGCGGTATCGGGCAGGCCGACCAGGATCATCCCGACCAGCCCGTTGGCGATGTCCGCTTCGATCTCGACCACGTGCCCCTGCACCCCGATCAGGGCGACCGAGTACGTGCGGGCCAGCGGCACGGCTACCCCACCCCGCGGATGTGCTCGACGGTGAACCCGCCGGTGCCGTCGTACACCAGGCCGACCACGTCGATGCGGACCTGATCGAAACGGACGCCGTGAGCGTTCAGCCACTGCACCGCCAGCCGGCGCAGCCGGGCCCGCTTGGCCCGGCTGACGGCCTCGAGCGGGCTGCCGTACCGCAGCCCGGTCCTGGACTTGACCTCGACGACCACCAGCGCGTACCGGTCCACGGCCACGATGTCGATCTCGCCGGCGGCGCAGCGCCAGTTGCGGTCGAGGATCCGCAGGCCGCTCGACTCCAGGTACTCGGCCGCCGCTTGCTCACCGGACTTGCCCAGTGCGTCCTTGGCGTGCATGGCCATCACCTCCGGCTCCGACAATCGCCGTTACCAGGGGTGCCCCGCGGGGGCGGCGGCTGCGGCTGTGGAAAAGCCGGGAACGCGCTTCGCGCTCGTGGAAACCGAGCCGGGAATGTCAGTGCCTGGTGATCTAATCCGCCGGGGGCACTGCCGGCAGGGGCACTGCCGGGCGGCTCATCGCCCTGCCCGGCTATGCCCTGATCCGCTATCGGAGCCGCCGGCCGGGGTCAGCTGCCGGCCGGGGTGTAGGGAGCGCGGCCCGGCGGCTGCTCGGGCCGCGGGCCGGCGGTCACCGGCGGGATCTCCCGTTCCACGGCCTTCTTGCCCAGCTGGAACTCCTTGCCGTGATGGGTCAGGGACAGCGGATCACCGTCGAACAGCTCGTACCTGGCCCGGCTGGAGGTGATCGTGACGCGCAGCTTCCGGCCCCGGTAGCGCAGCCGGAATCGCAGCTCCGCGATGTCGCCGGGCAGGCGCGGGCTGAAGGCCAGCGAACCGGCCCCCGCGCGCATCCCGCCGAACCCGGCTACCAGCGCCATCCACGCCCCGGCCAGCGACGCCATGTGCACACCGTCCGAGGTGTTGTGCTCGACGTCCCTCAGGTCCATGAGAGCGGCCTCGCCCAGGTAGTCGCGGGCGAGGTCAAGCTGGCCGACCTCGGCGGCCATCACCGCCTGCGTGCAGGCCGACAGAGAAGAATCGCGCACGGTGAGCGGTTCGTAGTAGGCGAAGTTCCTGGCCTTCTCCTCCGCGGTGAACGCATCCGGCCGCGCGTACATGGCCAGCACCAGGTCCGCCTGCTTGACGACCTGCTTGCGGTACAGCTGGAAATAGGGGTAGTGCAGCAGCAGCGGATAGTGATCCTCGGGGGTGTTCCTGAAGTCCCACCGCGCGTAGTCGGTGAACCCCTCGTGCTGCGGGTGGACGCCGAGGCGCTCGTCGAACGGGATGTAGATCGCGGCCGCCGCGTCGCGCCAGGACGCGGCCTCCTCCGTCGTCACCCCGAGCGCCTCGGCCGCGTCGGGCAGCTTCACCGCCAGGTCGGCGGCGCAGGCCAGGTTCCGCTGCGCCATCAGGTTGGTGTAGACGTTGTTGTCCTTCACCGCGCTGTACTCATCCGGCCCGGTCACGCCCTCGATCCTGAACCGGCCCATGGCGTCGTGCTGGCCCAGCGAGCGCCACATCCGCGCGGTCTCGACCAGCAGCTCGAGGCCGGCTTCCGCCTCGAACTTGGCGTCCTCGGTGGCGTCCAGATAACGGCAGACAGCGTCGGCGATGTCGGCGTTGATGTGGAACGCCGCGGTCCCGGCGGGCCAGTAGCCGGAGCACTCCTGGCCCCGGATCGTGCGCCACGGGAACGCGGCCCCGGCCAGGCCGAGATCGGCCGCGTGCTGCCTGGCCTCGGCCAGCACCAAATGCCTCCAGCGCAGCGCGTCACCCGCGGCGGACGGCTGCGTGTACATGAGCACCGGCAGCACGAAGGATTCGGTGTCCCAGAACGTGTGCCCGTCGTAGCCGGTCCCGGTCAGGCCCTTCGCTGCGATCGGCCGGTACTCGGCCCGCGCTCCGGCCTGCAGGATGTGGAACAGCCCGAAACGCACCGCCTGCTGGATCTCGGCGTCACCGTCCAGCTCGACGTCGGCGCCCTCCCAGAACTCGTCCAGGTACGCCCGCTGCTCGGCGAGCAGGCCGTCCCAGCCGGTCAGGTGGGCGGCGGCCAGGGCGCCGACCACCTGGTCGATGAGGGCGGGCCGTGACCGCTGGCTCGACCAGCCGTAGCCGATGTACTTCACGATGTGCACCTGCTCGCCGGGGGAAACCTCGGCCGCCACGGTCACCCGGGCCAGATCGGGATAGGACTCGATCCGGCGCGCCATCTTCGCCGGGCCCTCGATCACATGGGACATCCCGGCCGCCATCCGCAGCCCGCTGGCCCGCGTCTTGTGCACCAGCAGCGCCCGGGTCGGCCCGCCGTCGTTGGAACACTGATGTTCCTCGCTGACCAGCGGGGTCTCCAGGATGGCCGCCACCCGGGGGTCCTTGCCCCGCCGGGGCAGTTCCTCGTTCGTGACGAGCTCGGACTGCAGCACGAGCCGCAGCTTGGCCTCCACCGGCTCGACCGTGTAGCTGATCGCCGCGATGGCGCGCTGGGTCAGCGACACCATCCGCACCGACGTCACCTTGACCCTGGCCCCGGCCGGGGACGACCAGTCCACTTCCCGGGTCAGCGTGCCCGCCCGCATGTCCAGGATGCGCTCGTGCGAGTGCAGCGTGCCGTACCTGATGTCGAACGGCTCGTCATCCACGAGCAGCCGGATGACCTTGCCGTTGGTGACGTTGATGATGGTCTGCCCGGCGTCGGGATAGCCGTAGCCTGCCTCGGCGTACGGCAGCGGCCGGATCTCGTACAACGAGTTCAGGTAGCTGCCGGGCAGCCCGTGCGGATCCCCCTCGTCGAGGTTGCCGCGCAGCCCGACGTGCCCGTTCGACAGGGCGAAGATGGACTCGCTCTGGGCCAGGAGATCCAGGTCGAGTCTCTTCTCGACCAGCCGCCAGGGTTCCGTGCCGTACGCCGACTGCTTGATCATCGCGACGGCCCGTCCTGGTCCAGGAGCTCGGACAGGTCCCGCACCACGATGTCGGCTCCGTGCTTCCTGAGCTCCTCGGCCTGGCCGACCCGGTCCACGCCGACCACGAGCGCGAAATGACCCGCCCGGCCCGCCTCGACGCCGGCCAGCGCGTCTTCGAACACCGCCGCGCGGTCAGGCGAGACGTGGAGTTCCCCGGCCGCGGCCAGGAACGTGTCGGGCGCGGGCTTGCCGCGCAGGCCGCGATCCGTGGCGATCACCCCGTCCATCTGCACGTCGAACAGCCCCATCAGGCCCGCGGAATCAAGTATCTGCTGGGTGTTGGCGCTGGACGACACGATCGCGGTCGAGATCCCCTGGTCACGTGCCGAACGGATGTAGGTGACGGTTCCCTCGTACACCTGGACGCCCCCGGCGGCCAGCTTCGCCAGGACCAGTTCGTTCTTGCGGTTGCTCAGGCCGTAGCTGGTGAGCGTCCCCGGCGGGTCATCCGGCGTGCCCTCGGGCAGCTCGATGCCCCGGGACTGGAGGAAGGACCTGGAGCCGTCGAGCCGGGGCTTGCCGTCGACGTAGGCGTCGTAGTCGGCGTGCGTGTCGAACGGGACGAACGCCGACCCCGTGCTCTCGGCGTGCTGGCGGAGGAAGTCGTCGAACATCTCCTTCCATGCCGCCGCGTGCACGACCGCGGTCTGGGTGACCACGCCGTCCATGTCGAACAGGCAGGCTTTTACATCATCCGGAAGCCCGAACATCGCTCCTCCGCCTCAGGCAAGCTACGCCGGGAAGTCCGGCTTGTCCTCTGGCACCTCGAGATCCGCCTTGGCCAGTTCCTCGATGTTGACGTCCTTGAAGGTGACCACGCGCACGTTCTTGACGAATCTGGCCGGGCGGTACATGTCCCAGACCCAGGCATCCCGCATCGTAACTTCGAAGAAGACTTCACCGTTGTCGCTTGACCGGACGTTCAGCTCCACGTCATTGGTGAGGTAGAACCGGCGCTCGGTCTCGACCACGTGCGTGAACAACCCCACGACGTCGCGGTACTCACGATAGAGCTGCAGCTCCATCTCCGCCTCGTACTTCTCAAGGTCCTCCGCGCTCATGAGTTCATTCTCCTCTCGTTCTCACCCGATGCACCCGCCGGGCCGGTCCCGGCGGCCACCAGGGCCCTGGCCGGGCCAGCGGTGGCGGGATCGGCTGCGCCCAGCGGTCCGGCGGGCTCCAGGAGCTCGGCCGGCTCGGCCGGCGCCATCGGGTCTACGGGATTCACCTCAGCCGCCGCACGCGTCACGTTCACGAACGAATACCGGTGTACCGGGCTCGGCCCGTGCTCGGCTAGGGCGCTGACGTGCTCATCGGTGACGTATCCCTTGTGCCGGTCGAAACCGTACAGGGGATAACGTTCATGCAGGTCCCGCATCATCCTGTCCCGGCTGACCTTGGCCAAGACGGAGGCCGCCGCGACCGAGGCGGTGACCCGGTCTCCCTTCCAGACCGCGAGCCCGGGCACGCCGATGCCGCGCACCGGGAACCCGTCGGTAAGCACGTATCCCGGCACGACGCGCAGGCCCGCGAAGGCACGGCGCATGCCGGAGACGTTGCATACGTGCAGCCCGGTGGCGTCGATCTGGTCGGCGCCGATGACCACCACGTGCCAGTCGATGGCCCGGCGGAGCACCTCCGCGTAGGCCTCCTCCCTGGCCGGCGGGGTCAGCAGCTTGGAGTCGGCCAGCCCCGGCATCCGCCGGATGCTGGCGGGATCGAGCACCACGGCCGCCACTACCAGCGGCCCCGCGCAGGCCCCCCGGCCGGCCTCGTCGATGCCGGCGACGGGCCCGAACCCGGCCCGGGCGAGCACGGTTTCGTACGCGCCGAGCCCGCCGTCACGCCGGGGCGTATAGCCCGGATACCTGGGATACAGGTTCCGGAAGGAGACCTGAGAACCTGCAGGGGCCAGGGAGGCTTCGGCGGCCCGCGAGGCCGGGTTGCTGGCGGGCGGCGCACCAGGATGGCGGGTCATGACACTGCGAAGGGTACGCCAAGTTGCCGGGGTGGCGCGGACAAGCCGGCCATGGCGGCCGGGCGGCGCGCTCCTTGACGGCGGCGGCGCGCTCCTTGACGGCGGCGGCGCGCTCCTTGACGGCGGCGGCGCGCTCCTTGACAGCGGCGGCGCGCTCCTTGACGGCGGCGCGCTCCTAGGCGGCGGGCGGCCGGTGCACGGGGCCGGGTCCGGACCCCGGGTGGCGCTCGCGGGCGGCACGGCGCGCGGCGCGGCGGCGGCCGAGCCGCAGCCGCGCCCGGCGCTGCAGCCAGGTGACCGGGACGGCCGCGGCGAAGCCGAGGGCCAGCGGCAGGGCCGGGCTGGAGGGCTCCAGCCGGGCCGACAGCAGGCTGGCGCTGTCCCGGGCCGCCGGGGGGCCCGCGGCCGCGCTCAGCTTCGGCTGCTCGAAGGTGCTGGGAATGGGCAGGAACTGCCACCGGCTGAGCGGCCAGATGATGACGAAGGCCCGGCCGACCACGGCGCTTTCCGGGACCGTGCCACCGCCGGGCTCGCCGAGATGATCCCTGGAGTCGTCGGAGATGAGCCGGTGGTCCCCCATGACCCACAGCCGGCCCGGCGGCACGATGATGTTGAACCTGGTCTCCGACGGGGCGTCGCCGGGAAACAGGTAAGACCGCTCGGTCAGCGGAACGCGGTTGACGGTGACCCGGCCTTGCGCGTCGCAGCAGGCCACCTGGTCTCCGGGCAGCCCGATGACCCGCTTGATGAGGATGTCTCCCGGGTGACCGAAGCCGAACATGCTGGCGAACCCGTCGGCGAACTTCACCAGGAAATTGGTGTCCGTGGGCACGGTGCCGGGATCCCAGGAGCCGTCTCCGTTGAAGACCACGATGTCGCCGCGGTGGATGCCGCGGACGTCGTAGACGAGCTTGTTGACCAGGACCCGGTCGTTGATCTCGAGCGTATTCTCCATCGACCCGGACGGTATGAAAAAGGCCTGGATCGCATACGTCTTGATGACGACGGCTAGCAGCAACGCGACGACGACCAGGATGGGGAACTCACGCCAGAACGACCGCTTCCTGCGCGGGCGCCGGCGGGCAGGTCCCGGGCCCGGCGAGGCCGCCTGGCCGCCCGGCGGCGCGTCAGCCGTGTCGGCGCCGGCCTCAGCGGCGCCGCTGGCCTGCGCCGGGCCGGCTGCCTCGGCCGCGGCTCCCTCGTCCGCGCTGGGCGGCGGGCCCGGCTCAGGCTCCGGTGACGCGGCGCCTTCGCCCGAGCCGGCCTCCGGCTCGGCCCCCGGCGTCACGCCACGGCCAGCGCCGCTCATCTGCGCCCCTTCCGCTCGCGCGCACCACGTACCCAGCCGCGCGCTCGGGTCCGGCAGTCCGACCGCCGCACGCACCAGGACCTAGACGGCTTCCGCAGACCCCGCGCCCTCGTCGTGGTTCACCGCCATCGACTCGAGCTTAGCGCCATTTCCCGGGCGCCGGACCGGCAGCCCTGCCCGGCCCGGCCGGGTCGGACACGCCGGACGGTTATCTGCAAAAATCGCATTTCCGCACGTAAAGGGCCTATAAAGACCCTCGCGCCGCTCCGTTTGGGTCCGTCTCAAGCCCCGGTCACGCCGTGACCGGGCGTCCGCGGTCCTCCTGGCCCTGGGCGCGGGCCAGTTACCAGAGGGACTCGTGATGTGAGGAATCTAGGGTGACTTCGAGCGACGGCGACGGCGCAGGAGGAGGACGGGGGTCCCGATGACCCCGGCCGCCCCGGCCGCTCCCGCCGCCGGCGCGGCCGCCACGGCGCTGAGCGCGGCCCCGCCAGCGCTGACCGCGGTCCCGCCGACATTGAGCACGGCCGCGCCCGCGGCGCCCGCGTGCAGCGAGGCCTGCTGGAAGGCCGACGGGATGGGCAGGTCGCGGATCTGGGACGGCGGCCAGATGATCAGGAATGCCCGGCCCACGACCTGGTTCTCCGGGATCGCGCCGCCGCCGGGATCACCCGGGTGATAACGCGAGTCGTCGGAGTCGCCGCGGTGGTCTCCCATGACCCACAGGTGCCCGGCCGGAACGACCTCGGTGAACTTGATGGTGGAGGGCAGGTTGCCGGGAAACAGGTACGAGCCCTCGGTCAGCGGGACGCCGTTGACCGTGACCTTCCCGGCCGTGCAGCAGGCCACGTGGTCGCCGGGCAGGCCGATGACCCGCTTGATGTAGTAGGTCTGGTTGCTGTGCAGCCCGAAGGCGGACAGCACGTCGTCGAAGACGCGGACCACCGGATTGCCGGGCGGCGGCGGGGCGTCGGGGCCCCACGAGTCCTGCCCGCTGAACACGACGATGTCGCCGCGGCCGATGCCGCGGAAGTGATAGACGACCTTGTTCACCAGGACCCGGTCACCGACCTGGAGGGTGTTCTCCATCGACGCGGACGGGATCCGGTACACCTGGACGATGAACGCCTTCACCAGCAGGGTGAGGACGGCGGCGGCCACGACGATGGTCAGCAGCTCGCGCCCGAAGCTTTTCTTTTTCTTTTTCTTGGCAGCGGGCTCGCTCTTACCGGGCTCCGGTGTGCTCTTGTCCGCGGCGGGCTCGGAGGCGGGTGCCGACGCGTGCGGGCCAGGATCCTGCTGATCGTCCATCGCCTGCCCGCCCCCCGCCTCCCCTGGCCGCCACATACGTCAGTTACCGGTCTGGTCGCGACGCTCCTTGATGCGGGCCGCCTTGCCGCGCAGTTCCCTCAGGTAGTACAGCTTGGCACGGCGCACCCGGCCCCGGGTGACCGGCTCGATCTTGTCGATCGACGGGCTGTGCACCGGGAAGGTCCGCTCGACGCCGACGCCGTAGCTGACCTTGCGGACGGTGAACGTCTCCCGGGCTCCGCTGCCCTGGCGCCTGATCACCACGCCCTGGAAAACCTGGATCCGTGAGCGGTTCCCCTCCGTGACCCGGACGTGGACCTTGAGCGTGTCCCCGGGCCGGAAGTCCGGGATGTCAGACCGGGTCTGGGCCTGCTCGATTTCGGCAATCGCGGTATGCATGACAGCGGTTTCCTCGGCGTTGGTGGTCGTTGCGGGCACCCGGCAGCCGGCTCGCGCGAGCGGGACCTCTCGGGGTCCCCGGTCAGGTGCCTGGAAAAAGACAGCGGACTTCAGTCTGCCATATCTTCGCCACTAACCGGGAAACCGGCGGCTGGCGACCCCTCCCCCGAGGCCGTGAACCCGGCTTCGGCCAGCACCTGGCGGTCGCGCCTGTCTAGGTCGCGCAGCGCCCCGATGAGGTCCGGCCGTTGGGCGGCGGTCCGGCGCAGCGCCATATCGCGGCGCCAGCGCGCGATCGCAGCGTGGTTGCCCGACAGCAGCACCTCGGGCACCTCGCGCTCGCGCCAGGCCCGCGGCCGGGTGTAGACGGGACCCTCGAGCAGGCCGCGCATGGCGCCCGCGGGTTCCCCGTCACCGCCGAACGAGTCGTCCCCGGCCGAGGACGCGTTGCCCAGGACGCCCGGCAGCAGCCGCCCCACCGCCTCGATCATGACCAGGGCGGCGGCCTCGCCGCCGGCCAGCACGTAGTCGCCGACGCTCACCTCGTCTACCGGCATCCGGGCCCGCATCGCCTCGACCACCCGGCCGTCGATGCCCTCGTAGCGCCCGCAGGCGAACACCAACCGCGCTTCGGCCGCGTACCTGGCCGCCATGTCCTGCGAGAACGGCCACCCGCTTGGCGTCGGCACGACCAGCCGGGCCGTCTGGCCGTCCGCGGCCGGAATGATCTCGTCGAGCGCTTCGCCCCAGACGTCCGGCTTCATCACCATGCCCGGGCCGCCGCCGAACGGCACGTCGTCCACGGTGTGGTGGACATCCCTGGCCCAGCGGCGCAGGTCGTGCACACCGAACTCGATGTCGCCCCGCGCCGCTGCCTTGCCGATCAGCGAGACCCCGAGCGGGCTGCCGAAGTACTCGGGGAAAATGGTCACGATATCGATCCGCAGCCCCACGCCCGCTCCCTGTCTGCCTGGCCGTGGTGAGGCTACTGCGCCTGGGCGGGGTCGAGCAGTCCCGGCGGCGGGTCGATGACGACAAGGCCGGCCCGCAGGTCGACCTCGGGCACGATCGCCTTCACGAACGGCACCAGGTGATCGGAGCCCGGGCCGTCCGCGGGCCGCACCACCAGCAGGTCCTGGCCGTAGTGCAGCACGTCGGTGACCACGCCCACCGGGTCGCCGGCCGTGGTCCGGACCGACAGGCCGATCAGCTCATGATCGCGGAACTCGTCCGGATCACCGGTCTGCGGCAGCTGGCTGGAATCCACGCTCAGCCAGCTGCCGGTCAGCTCCCCGGCCGCGGTCCGGTCGGTGATCCCGGCGAACGCGGCCAGGAGCTGACCCGAGTGCCAGCGCGCCGCGGCGACCGTCAGCCGCTCGCCGTCCGCGGGCTCGCGACCCGGCGCGTCGTCGTCATCGGAACTCCGGACGTCAAGGACGGCGCCCACGGCGAACCGGAGGTCAGGCTCGTCGGTCCTGACCCCGATCACGACCTCGCCGCGGATCCCGTGCGGACGGCCTATCCGGCCGACGATTACCCGCATGAGGTAAGCGGACCTCGTTGACGTCCAGCAGGTCGATGCGGACGTAGCGGCCAGCCGCCAGGGCGCTGATCACGGTACGCAGCGCCCTGGCGGTACGCCCGCCCCGGCCGATGACCTTGCCGAGATCGTCGGGATGCACCCGCACCTCCAGGACGTTGCCCCGGCGCAGCGTCCTGCTGGCTACCTGAACGTCGTCCGGATACTGGACGATGCCCCGGACCAGGTGCTCGAGGGCTTCCTCAAGCACGTCAGGCTCCGCTCCCCGGCTCGTCAGCCGCGGCCTTCGCGTCAGAGGCGCCCTCGCCCGGGGCGTCCGCGGGGCCGACGGCTTCCGGGACCGCCTCGGCGGAGGCCTTGGCGTCCTCACCGTCCGCCTCGGCCTTGGCCCGGCCCTTGGCCGCGCTGTCCTTGGGAGCGCTGTCCTTGGGCGTACTGTCCTTGGGCGTACTGTCCTTAGGCGCGCTGTCCTTGGCGGGCTTGGCTGCCCTGGACTGGGTGCCGCCCCTGCTCTCCTTCTTCTCTTCCTTGGCTGCCTTGCTGGCCTGGCTCTCCTTGGCGGCGGCCGTGAAGCGCTCCTTCTTGTCCGCGCGCGGCTCGGCCGTCCGGAGGGTGCCCTCGGCTCCCGGTTCCCCGGTGAACTTCTGCCAGTCCCCGGTGATCTTGAGCAGGACGCGGACCGGGTCGGTGGGCTGCGCCCCCACCGAGAGCCAGTGCTGCACGCGCTCGGAGTTCACTTCGATTCGCGAGGGCTCGGCCTTCGGGTGATACAGGCCGATCTCCTCGATGGCGCGCCCGTCGCGCTTGGTGCGCGCGTCCGCGACAACGATCCGGTAATAAGGCTCCCGGATCTTGCCCAGGCGCTTCAGCTTGATCTTGACAGCCACGACTGTGGTCTTCTCCCAGCGTTAGGTGCGATGCGGCGGACCCGCGCCGACCGGGGAACAGCCGACGGGACCGCACAGATGAGCCAGGCCGGGCGAACGAGGAGAGGGCGTCGCATGGCCTAGCGGTCAGCATCACATTGTGCCAGACAACCGTCGCTGACTAGTAATCGTCGCCGAACCTGGGCGTCCCCGGGAGCGGGCCGGCCCCCAATGAGGTCCCGGCCAGACGGACTGATGCCCGGGTCAGGCCGCGGAGGCGGGGACGGCCGCCGTTTCAGGAAGGTGCCGTCCCGGGAACCCTAGGAGCAGAGACCGGAGCGCAGGGCGGGGACGGAGCCGGGCCGGAGGGCGGGGCGGATGCGGCGCACAACACGATGCGGATGAGGCGATATCCAGGCGGCTGGAAGCGTCCCTACCTTGGGGTCTCACAGATTGAAACAGTTACATAACGTACGTTGACTCGCGCCAAACGGGCATCCTAGCGTTGCCATACTGTTCTATATATGTACGTTCGTTCGCAGAGCGCACGAAACCATCGGCGCGGTGAGCGGCGCACTCTCATCAACTGATAGGAGCCGGGATATTAGGCACCCCGCACCGAGGCCCTCCAGACCCGATGAGCCCGGGCGCGCGCCGCTTTCACCTGAAGCGCCACCTCATTGGGTTTTAAGTGATGTTAGCCTCATGACGCCGCAGCACCCTGAGCTCGAATATGCAGGGGTCGCCGGTGTTCTCAGACGCGGTCCCGCGCCCTCGGCGCGACCCAAAGGGAGATCGATTGCACATGAGTGACCAGACTGCGCAACCCGATAGCACAGCCTCGCGGGGGGTTCCGGGGGGTCGCCCCCCCGAGCCAGCCATGCGGGGGGTTCCGGGGGGTCGCCCCCCCGAGCCAGCCATGCGGGGGGTTCCGGGGGGTCGCCCCCCCGAGCCAGCAGAGTCGGCCGGCGGTGTCAGCCGGCGCGGCCTGCTGCGCGCGGCCGGCGCCAGTGCGGCCGTCGTGGGGGGCGGCGGACTGCTCGAGGCCTGTAGCTCCAGCATCAAAGGCGCCAGCGGCGGTTCTACGCCGACTGCTGGCGGCAGCGGCACCAAGGACATCGTGATCGGCTTCATCCACCCGCTCACCGGGGCGCTGGCCGACTTCGGCACCTCGGACACCTGGATCCTGAGCAAGATCGCCCAGACGTCGCAGTACAAGAACGGGTTCAAGATCGGCGGCAAGACCTACCGCGTCACGGTCAAGTCCTACGACACCCAGTCCGACCCCAACCGGGCCGGCGACCTGGCCAGCCAGGCCATCCTGTCGGACAAGGTGGACCTGCTGCTGACCTCCTCCACGCCCGAGACCGTCAACCCGGTGGCGACCAAGGCGGAGACCCTGGGTACGCCGGTCATCTGCGGCAACGTGCCCTGGCAGGCCTGGTACGCCAACCTGGGCGGCAACCCGACCCCGGGCAAGAGCACGTTCAAGCCCAAGTGGGCGACGATGTACTTCCTCGGCGTCAACGACCTGTGCCTGGCCTTCATCCCGATGTGGAACAAGATCCACGCCCAGCTGCACACCGGCAAGATCGTCGGCTGCACGTTCCCCAACGACTCCGACGGCAACGCCTTCCGCGCCGCGTGGCCGATCTTCGCCAAGCAGGCCGGCTACACCCTGATCGACCCGCCCGCCTACACCGACGGGCTCACCAACTACTCCTCGATGATCAGCTCGTTCAAGTCGGCCAAGTGCGACTTCTTCACCAACGTGCCGCTGCCGCCGGACTTCAACGTGATGTGGAAGCAGGCCGCCCAGCAGGGCTTTAAGCCGAAGCTGGCCACGGTGGCCAAGGTGCTGCTGTTCCCGTCGGACGTGAAGGCGCTCGGCAGCCTGGTCAACAACGTCGCCACCGACGCGTGGTGGACGCCCAACATGCCCTGGAAGTCCTCCCTCACCGGGGAGACCTGCCAGCAGATCGCCAGCGAGTACGAGTCGGCCACCAACCAGCAGTGGGTGCAGTCGCTGTCCAACTACAGCCTCTTCGAGGTCGCCTACGCGGCGCTCACCGCCGCGGGCGACCCGCACGACAAGGCCGCGGTGGCCGACGCCATGTTCAAGGTGAACATCGAGGGCCTGGCCGGGCAGCTCGACTGGACCTCGAGCAAGAACCCGGCCCCGGGCGTGGTGGACACCCCGTGCGTCGGCGTGCAGTGGAAGCCCAGCTCAAAGTGGGGCTACTCGATGGAGGTCGTCGACAATACGCTGATGCCGAACGTGCCGCTCACCGGAACCCTCCAGCCGACGAACAAGTAACCGGATGACAAGTCCCCTGCTCGAACTGGACCACGTGACGAAGAGGTTCGGCCGCGTCGTCATCGCGGAGAACCTCTCGTTCACCGTCGGGCCAGGCGACACGGTCGGGATCGTGGGGCCGAACGGAGCCGGCAAGACCAGCCTGTTCGGCCTCATCTCGGGCGACCTGTCGCCCGGCGCCGGGGAGATCGCCTTCGCCGGGCGCCCGGTGACCAAGCTGGACGCCGCGGCGCGGTGCCGGCTCGGCATCGGGCGCACCTACCAGGTGCCCCGGCCGTTCACCGACATGACCGTGTTCGAGAACGTGCTCGTGGCCGCGCAGCAGGGCGGCGGCCTGCGCCGCCGGGCCAGCTATGCGTCGGCGGTGCAGGCGCTCGAGCGGGTCGGCATGACCGGCGAGGCCAACCTGCCCGCGGCCCGGCTCGGGCTGCTGCAGCGCAAGCGGCTGGAACTCGCCCGCGCCCTGGCGTCGCGGCCCAGGCTGCTGCTGCTCGACGAGGTGGCGGGCGGCCTCACCGACCCGGAGGTCGCCCAGCTGGTCGAGATCGTCCGCGGCGTCAACGCCGAAGGCATCGCGGTGATCTGGATCGAGCACGTGGTACGCGCCCTCACCGCCGTGGTGACCAGGCTGATCTGCCTGGCCGGCGGCACCTTCGTCGGCGACGGCACCCCGGACGAGGTACTGGCCACTCCCGCCGTCCGCGAGGTCTTCCTCGGCTCCGAGCTCACCGCCTCCCTCAGCGCCGGCACCCTCACCACCGAGGTCGCCGACCTGGGAGACATCCCATGACCGAGCCGAGGGGGCCGGGAAACGGCAGCACGCCGATACTCGAGGTGCGGGGCCTGACCGTGCACCACGGGCAGCTGCGGGCGCTGGACCGGGTATCGCTGCGGGTGTTCCCCGGCGAGGTGTACGCGATCATCGGCGCGAACGGGGCGGGCAAGTCGACGCTGCTGCGCACGATCGCCGGCCTGCACCAGCCGACCGAGGGCTCGATCCTGTACGACGGCAAGAACATGACCAAGATCCGGCCGGAACGCCGCGCCACCAGCGGGATCGTCATGGTGCCGGAGGGGCGGCGGCTCTTCGGCTCGCTCACGGTGGAGGAGAACCTGCTGGTCGGCGCCACCTACGCGCGGAAGGGGCCGTGGACGATCGAGCGCGTCTACGGGCTGTTCGGCTGGATGAAGGACCGCCGGACCCAGCGCACGGCCCAGCTGTCCGGCGGTGAGCAGCAGTCGGTCGCCATCGGCCGGGCCCTGGTCGCCAACCCGCGGGTGCTGCTGCTCGACGAGCTGTCCCTGGGCCTGGCGCCGGTGATCGTCCAGCGCATCTACGCCATGCTGCCGCAGATCCTGGCCACCGGGCTCACCGTGCTGCTGGTCGAGCAGGACGTCAGCCAGGCGCTGCGGGTGGCGTCCCGCCTGCAGTGCCTGCTCGAAGGGCACACCACGCTGGAGGGCCGCCCCGCTGACGTCACCCCGGCCCAGGTCGAGGCCGCGTACTTCGGCCTGTCGCATAGCGCCCCCGGGGCGGCCGGCGAAGGGAGCGAGCCGTTATGGCGTGGGTCAACGACATCATCCAGGGCATCTTGACCGGCGGGCTCTACGCGCTGTTCGCCTGCGGGCTGTCGCTGATGTTCGGGGTCATGAAGGTGGTCAACCTGGCGCACGGCGACCTCGCGGTCATCGGCGCCTACATCGCCCTCGGCGTCATCACCGTCACCCACGTCCCGGTGCTGTGGTCGTTCGTGATCGTGGTGCCGATCATGGCGGTGCTCGGCTACGTGCTGCAGCGCACCTTGATCCAGGCGGCGCTGGACCGCGGCGTGCTCATCACGCTGCTGGTGACGTTCGGGCTTTCCGTGGTGATCGAGAACGCGCTGCTGCAGTTCATCAACGCCGACAGCCACTCCCTCGGGATCGGCAACGCCATCATCACCGGCTCCTTCTCGGTCGGCTCGCAGATCCAGATCGCCTACCTGCTGCTGCTGATCTTCGCGGTGGCCGTGGTGGTCCTGCTCGGCCTGCAGTACTTCCTGTCCGGCTCCCGGTACGGCCGGATGATCCGGGCGGTGGCCGACGACCAGGAGGCGGCTCAGCTCTCCGGCATCGACTACCGGCACGTGTTCGGCATCGCGGCGGCGATCGCGTTCGGCACGGTGGCGCTGGCCGGCATCGCCTACGGCATGTACTCGCAGTTCTCGCCGACCACCGGCACCGACACGATCCTGCTGTTCGCGTTCGCGGCGGTGGTGATCGGCGGCCTCGGCTCGCTGTGGGGCACGCTGCTCGGCGGCGTGGTGCTCGGCGTCGCCCAGCAGATCGGCGCCCAGATCAACCAGTCCGACCAGTTCCTGGCCGGGTACATCGTCTTCCTGGTCGTCCTGGCGCTCCGGCCCCAGGGCCTCACCACCCGGAGGGCGCAATCATGAGCGTCGTGACAGACACCTCGGTCCGTTCGGAAGAAAATTACCGGGTGACCCGGTCACGCAGGAACGTGGCCTGGACCGGCGCCGGCGCCCTGATCGTCGTGGTGGTGCTGGCCCTGTTCCCCTACATCGTGTACTCCGGCACCACCTCGCTGATGGTGCAGGGGTTCATCGTGGTCATCCTGGCCAGCATGTGGAACCTGATGGCGGGGTACGCGGGCCTGGTGTCGGTGGGACAGCAGGCGTTCGTGGGACTCGGGGCGTACTTCGTGCTGATCCTGGCCCAGCACGGCACCTCGCCGTTCGGCGGGCTGCCGGTCGCCGCCATCGGCTGCGGCGTGGCCGCGGTGCCGCTGTGGTGGCTGGTCTCGCGGCTGCGCAGCGGGTACTTCGCGATCGGGACCTGGGTGCTCGCAACCACGATCATGCTGTTCATCGAGAAGTTCCCGTCCATCGGCGGCGGCACCGGCATGTCGCTGCCCGGCTTGTCCGGCTACGATCCCACCCTGCTCATCGCCTACACCTACTGGATCGGGCTGGCCGTCACGGTGCTGGCGCTGGTCACCGTGTACCTGCTGCTGCGCGGCCGGCTCGGCCTGGTGCTCACCGCCATCCGCGACGACGAGGTGGCGGCGCGCAGTTCCGGGGCGCGGGTCGGGCTGGCCCGGATGCTGGTCTTCGTGGTGGCCGCGGTCGGCTGCGGCGCGGCCGGGGCGCTGCTCGCCATCAGCCAGCTCATCGTGCAGCCGGGCGCCGTGTTCACCGTGCAGTGGACGGCCGAGATGGCGTTCGCGGTGATCATCGGCGGGCTCGGCACGATCGAGGGGCCGATCCTCGGCGCCATCGTCTACATGGTGCTGCAGCGGACGCTGCAGTCCTACAACGCCTGGTACCTGATCGTCCTCGGGCTGGTGGCGATCCTCGTCGCGCTGTTCGCGCGGCGCGGGCTGTGGGGGCTCATCGACGACCGCCTGCACGTCCGGCTATTCCCGGTCGGATACTGGCTATGGGCGCCCGGCAGCGCCGGCCGCCGCGGCCTCGGCAAGCGCGGGGTGATCCCGCGCCGCGGAGGCCGGCACAGCTGAGCCGGGCGATCACTGGGGGTGGCCGACGTGGGCAACGACCGTCAGCTAGCGCAGCAGCGGCCGCATCACGGCCAGGCGGCACGCCAGGTCTGGTGGACCTCGGTGCCGATCTGGTCGATCGGCTTCCTGTCCTTCGTCCCGTTCCTCGTCTACGCGATAATGCAGCGCAGGAAGCGGACTGGGCGGTGTTCACGGGCTACCTGGCGGCGACCGTGGTGATGGTCGTCGCGCCCGGGACGCCGCTGGCTGCGCCGTCGCTGAGCCCGCAGCAGCGCAACCGCGCCGCCGTGGCGCAGGCCCGGGACCGGCTCGAGCGGAGGAAGGACGCCCGGCACCTGATTGCCACCAACCCCGCCCGGGCCGGGCGCGTGCATCACCGGTCACTGCTGTCACGGCGCGCGTGAGCGCGGACCGCTATCCGCGCTCTGGCGGCTGCCGCCGTGACGGCAATGGCTCGTGATGCGCAGGAGCTAGTGCGGTTCCGCTGCCGGCCGGGCCGGCCGGGCGCGCCCGGAATGCCGGTTACCTGCCCGGGGGCCGACGATATGTCTGCAGTTTCGGGGGTCATAGTCATAGCACCCGAAACTGCAGACATATGCGGACGGCAGTCCCCCTGGACGAGGCCGGCGGGAGCACGGAGCGTCTGCAGCAGGGAAGAAATCACCGTAAACCGGGCAACCGCCGGTGTCGTGCGCTCCGCAGGCGCGGCACGCCGCAAACTCACCTTATTTTGAAATGCTTACAGAGTGACATCAATGCCACATCGATGCCGTTTGCCGGGCGGTGACGGGGCGGCCCGGGGCCGGGGCGGGCGGCCGGTCAATCTGCGGGTTAATGATCTGCGACTCCCTGCGGCACATAACGCCAGAAACTGTTCATGATCAGGGTGTCAGCCTCGGGCCGGGCAGGAGCGGGGATGCGGGCGCGGGCAGAATGGTCGCGTGCTGCTTAGTGAGATCGCCGAGGTGTCGCGGACCGTGGCCACCACCAGCGCCCGGCTGGCGAAGATCGAGACGCTGGCCGGCGCGCTGCGCGCGGCCGGGCCGCTCGAGGTGCCGATCGCCGTGGCCTACCTGTCCGGTGAGTTGCCGCAGCGCCAGATCGGCGTGGGGTGGGCGGCCTTGCGGGGGGTTTCGGGGGGTGGTCCTCCCGGGCCAGCACCGCGGGACGGGTTCGCGGCCGCGCCCGCGCTGACCTTGAGCGAGGTGGACGCGGGCTTCGCCGCGATCGGGGCCGTCTCGGGGAAGGGATCGGCGGCCGCGCGCAAGGCCCTGGTCGGCGAGCTGTTCGGCCAGGCCACCGCGGACGAGCAGCGGTTCCTTGTCGGGCTCCTGTCCGGGGAGCTGCGCCAGGGGGCGCTGGAGGGGGTCATGACCGAGGCGGTCGCGCGGGCGGCTTCGGTGCCGGTCGCGCAGGTCCGCCGGGCGATGATGCTGCGCGGCTCGCTGGGCGCGGTGGCCGCCGCCGCGCTGTCCGGCGGCAGCGCCGCACTGGCCGCGTTCGGCCTGGAAGTGGGCCGCCCGGTCCGGCCGATGCTCGCGGCCAGCGCGCCCAGCATGGAGGACGCCCTGGCCAAGGCGGGCGTCCCGGCGGCGGTGGAGTGGAAGCTCGACGGCATCAGGATCCAGGCGCACCTGTCCGGCGGGAACATCCGCCTGTTCACCCGGACGCTGGACGACATCACGGCCCGGCTGCCCCAGGTGGTAGCCGTCCTGGCCGGGCTGCCGCTATCGCGCGCGGTGCTGGACGGCGAGCTGATCGCGCTGCGCGAGGACGGCCGGCCGCTGCCGTTCCAGGACACCGCGGCCCGCACCGCCAGCCAGGAGGGCGGGGGTCCCTCGGTCCCGCTGTCGGTATTCCTGTTCGACGTCCTGCACCTGGAGGGCGCCGACCTGATCGACTCCGAGGACCAGCAGCGGCACGCCGCGCTGGCCCGGGCCATCCCGGCCGAGCTGCTCATGCCGCGCCTGGTCACCTCCTCGGCGCAGGAGGCCACGGACTTCTTCTCCGAGGCGATCGCGCACGGCCACGAGGGCGTCGTGGTCAAGTCGCTCGACGCTAAGTACGCGGCCGGCCGGCGCGGCACCGGCTGGATCAAGGTCAAGCCGCGGCACACGCTCGACCTGGTGGTGCTGGCCGTCGAGTGGGGCCACGGGCGGCGCCGCGGCTGGCTGTCCAACCTGCACCTGGGCGCCCGCGACCCGGCCACGGGCGGCTTCGTCATGCTCGGCAAGACGTTCAAGGGGCTAACCGACGAGCTGCTGACCTGGCAGACCGAACGGCTGCTCGCGCTGGAGGACCGCCGGGACTCCTACACCGTCTACGTCCGCCCCGAACTGGTGGTGGAGATCGCCTTCGACGGCGTCCAGCGCAGCCCGCGCTACCCCGGCGGCCTCGCGCTGCGGTTCGCCCGGGTGCTGCGCTACCGCGAGGACAAGAGCGCCGCGGAAGCCGACACCATCGACACCGTCCGCGCGCTCAGCCCCGGGTAGCGCCCGGCCGCTACTTCTTCTTCCGCTTGTTGCCGCCGCGGAACGCGGCCGGGATGTTGCCCTGCGCCGAAGGCGGGATGCTCGGCATGTTGGCGAGCTGGTCGGCCAGGCTCTCGGGGAAGCCGTCCGGCAGGCCGCCGGCGAGGCCGCCGAGACCAGCGGGGCCGCCGGGGCCTCCCGGGCCGCCTGGGCCGCCTGGGCCGTTGCCTGCAGCGCCCTGTCCCTGACCGGCGCCGCGCGCGAGCTCGGCGGCCCGGCGCGGGTCGCCGCTGCGCGGAGCGGCCTTCTTCTTGCCCTTCTTGCGCGCCTTCTGGCTCGCCGCCCGCCGGGCGCCGCCCAGGCCGGGCACCGGCGGCATGCCGGGGATGCCGCCGCTGAACATGGCCTTCATCTGCTTCTGGCCCTCGAAGAAGTTCGTGACCAGCTGGGAGACCTCGCCGATGGCGACCCCTGAGCCCTTGGCGATGCGCGCCCGGCGGGAGCCGTTGATGATCTTCGGGTTGCGGCGTTCGTCCGGCGTCATGGACCGGACGATCGCCTCGGCCCGGTCCAGGTCCTTGTCGTTGACCTGGTCGAGCTGTTCCCGGTACCGGCCCGCGCCCGGCAGCATCCCGAGCAGGTTCCCGATCGGCCCCAGCTTGCGCACCATGGACAGCTGCTCGACGAAATCCTCGAGCGTGAAGCCCTCGCCGGAGGCGAGCCGCCCGGCCAGGTTCGCCGTCTGGTCGGCGTCGAACGCCTTCTCGGCCTGCTCGATCAGGGTGAGGATGTCCCCCAGGTCCAGGATGCGCGACGCCATCCGGTCCGGGTGGAACATGTCGAAGTCCTCGAGCTTCTCGCCCGAGGACGCGAACATGATCGGGCGCCCGGTCAGCTCCACGATGGACAGCGCGGCGCCGCCGCGCGCGTCGCCGTCGAGCTTGGTCAGCACCACCCCGTCGTAGCCGACCCCGTCCAGGAACGCCTGCGCGGTCGCCACCGCGTCCTGGCCGATCATCGCGTCGACCACGAACAAGATCTCGTCCGGCTGGACGGCGTCCCTGATCGCCACGGCCTGCGCCATCATCTCCGCGTCCACGCCCAGGCGGCCCGCGGTGTCGACGATGACCATGTTCTGCTGGCGGCGGCTGGCCTCTTCCAGCGAGTCCCGGGCGGCGGCCACCGGGTCGCCGACGCCGTTGCCGGGGAACGGCGCGTAGACCGGGACGCCCGCCTGCTCGCCGAGCACCTGGAGCTGCTGCACCGCGTTGGGCCGCTGCAGGTCGGCCGCGACCAGCATCGGGGTGTTGCCCTGTGCCTTCAGCCACAGCGCGAGCTTGGCCGCCAGCGTGGTCTTACCCGAACCCTGCAGGCCGGCCAGCATGATCACGGTCGGCGGCACCTTGGCGAACCGCAGCCGCCGCGTCTCGCCGCCGAGGATGCCGATGAGCTCCTCGTTGACGATCTTGATGACCTGCTGGGCCGGGTTCAGCGCGGCGGAGACCTCCTCCCCGCCGGCCCGCTCCTTGACCCGGGCGATGAACTGCCTGACGACCGGGAGCGCGACGTCCGCCTCGAGCAGGGCGATGCGGATCTCACGGCACGTCGCGTCGATGTCGGCGGCAGACAGCCGACCGCGGCCGCGCAGGGAGGAAAAAACCTGCGTCAGCCGGTCAGAAAGGGTCTCAAACACAAGACCCAGGTTACCGAACGGTCCGAGGTACCCGCGTCCTGTCGCCGCTAAGCCCGGGCGGGTGAGTCGCCTGAGCCGCCCCGTGGTTAGTCACCCAGCGCGGCCAGGACCGAGTGCGCGATCGTGCGGCGCAGGTCCTCGCCGGTCAGCGGCTTGCCGTCCCCGTCGGTCACGTAGAACACGTCGACCACCTCGGCCCCGAGCGTCTCCACCCGGGCCGCGCGCACGTCGAGGCCGCACTCCCCCAGCGCCCGGCCGACCCGCCACAGCAGGCCCGGGGCGTCATGGGCGCGCACCTCCACCACGGTGGCGGTCTCCGACGCGTCGTCAATCAGGCTCACCTTGGGCGCGGGAATGTTCGCGGCGCGCGGCCGGACGGCGCGGGCGCGGCGGTCGAGCCGGTCCTCGACGTCCAGCCGCCCCTGCAGCATCCGGCGCAGGTCCGCGGCCACCAGCGTGGCGTCGGGCGGGTCCCCGAACTCGGGCTCCACGTCGAACACGGTGACGGCGGTGCCGCCGACCGAGGTCGCGTTGGCGCTCCGCACCGCCAGCCGGTGCGAGGCCAGCACCCCCGCGGCCCGCCACAGCAGGCCCGGCCGGTCGGGGGCGACCACGGTCACCTCGGAGCCGCGCACCGTGGCCGCCGGGGCCCCCTCGGCCGCCAGCGCCAGCTGATCGTCGCGCAGCGGCGCGGGCTGCGGCATCGGGTCCCCGTCCAGGACGGCCTCCACCCGCCGCACCAGGTCCGCGACCAGGGTCGCCTTCCAGTCGTTCCACGCGGCGGGCCCGGTCGCCAGCCCGTCCGCGATGGCCAGGGCGTGCAGCAGCTCGAGCAGGACGCGGCTGCGCACGGTCGTGGCGACCTGCTTCACGGTCACCGGGTCGTCCAGGTCGCGCCGGGTCGCGATCATCGGCAGCAGCAGGTGCAGCCGGACCGCCGAGGCGACCAGGTCCACGTCCGCGGCGGGCAGGCCCATCCGCCGTCCCACGTCCCGCGCCACCACCTCGCCGGTCACGCTGTGGTCCCCCGGCCAGCCCTTGCCCACGTCGTGCAGCAGCGCGGCCAGCAGCAGCAGGTCGGGCCGGGCCACTTCCCGGGTCAGCGTGGCCGCGCGCGCGGCCGCCTCGGCCAGGTGACGGTCCACGGTGAAGGTGTGCAGCGGGTTGCGCTGCGGCCGGTTCCTGACCCGCTCCCAGTCCGGGATCAGCGCGGTGACCAGGCCCTCGGTGTCGAGTGCCTCCCACACGCTGACCGCGGCCTGGCCGGCCCCGAGCAGGGCGAGCAGCGCGTCCCTGGCGGCCGCGGGCCAGGGCACGGGCAGCGGCGGGCATTCGGTCAGCCGGTCCAGCGTCCGCGGCGCCAGCGGCAGCCCGGCCTGGGCGGCCGCGGCGGCCGCGCGCAGCACCAGCGCCGGGTCGCTGGCCGGGTCGGCGGCCCGGGCCAGCACCACCTCGCCGTCCTGTTCCACCACCCCGTCCGCGAGCGGGCGGCGTTCGGCCTGACGGCGCCGCAGCCGGCGGCCGCGCAGCCGGTCGGCCTGGCGGAAGGCGTGATCGACCGCGTAGGCGACGGTCCGCGCGGCGCCGGCCAGCATCCGCAGCAGCACGTCCCCGTCGAGCAGGCCGAGCGCCCGGGCCACCTCGTCCTGCTCCTCGAGCACGAGCCGGTCCAGCCGCCGCCCGGTGACCTCGTGCAGCGCGTGCCGGGCGTCGAGGATCTGCTCGTACGCCGTGCGGACCTTGGGGCCGGGCGCGGGCGCCACCCAGGCGGCCGCCACCGCCTGGATCGCGTGCACGTCCCGCAGGCCGCCCCGGGCCTCCTTCAGGTCGGGTTCGAGCAGGAAGGCGAGCTCCCCGCTGGTCCTGGCCCGCTCGTCGTGGGCGGCGTGCAGCTCGGCCAGCCGCGCGGGCGCGGCTGACCGCCAGTCCTCCAGGGCCCCGGCCCGCAGGCGTTCGGTCAGGTCCGGGTCACCGGCCACGTGCCGGGCGGACAGCAGCCCGAGCGCGACCTTCAGGTCGGCCCGCGCCACCCGCCTGGCCTGCGGCACGGTGCGCACCGCATGGTCCAGTTCGGCGCCGGAGTCCCAGACCGGGTACCAGATCCGGTCCGCGATGCTCGCGATGTCGTCCCGGCCGCCGTGCAGCAGCAGCACGTCCAGGTCGCTGCGCGGCAGCAGTTCCCGGCGCCCGTAGCCGCCCACCGCCACCAGGGCCACCCCGGCCTCGGCGCCGAGGAGCTCGGCCAGCCAGCGATCTACTTGCGTAGTCCGGCGGGCACGATCTGCAGCGAACGATGTCATTGCTTCCACGCGTCCCCCGGACCACGCATAAGTTCCCCGTCAGATCGCGTCCGGCCCGCGCTCTCCGGTGCGCACTCTGACGACCGCCTCAACCGGAACCGACCAGACCTTCCCGTCACCGATCCGGCCGGTCTGAGCCGCCTTGACCACGACTCCGATCAGGTCGTCGGCGTCCTCATCGTCGCACAGGATCTCGACGCGGACCTTCGGCACCAGGTCGACCTGGTACTCAGCCCCGCGGTACACCTCCGTGTGCCCGCGCTGCCTGCCGTATCCGCTTGCTTCCGTGATCGTCAGGCCATGGACGCCGAACGCCTGCAGCGCGGCCTTGACGTCGTCCAGCTTGAACGGCTTGATGACAGCGGTAATGAGCTTCATCTGGTGTCCCTTCGGAGTCCTGTACCGACCTTCCGATGCCGACGTTTCACCGGAGGCGTCGCCGTGTGTCGGCCGCGTGAAACACCCAGCGTCCTTGTTACAGCCATGTTTCCGGCCGCCGGAGCGGGATAGGTCAGCCGAGGATGGCGTCCACGAAGGCACCGGGGTCGAACGGGGCCAGGTCGTCCGGCCCCTCGCCGAGGCCGACGAGCTTGACCGGAACGCCCAGCTCACGCTGCACCGCGATGACGATCCCGCCCTTGGCCGTGCCGTCCAGCTTGGTCAGCACGATCCCGGTGACGTCGACCACCTCGGCGAACACCCGGGCCTGGCGGAGCCCGTTCTGCCCGGTGGTCGCGTCGAGCACCAGCAGGACCTCGTCGACCGTGGTCTTCTTCTCCACCACGCGCTTGACCTTGCCGAGCTCGTCCATCAGCCCGACCTTGGTGTGCAGGCGGCCGGCGGTGTCCACGACCACCACGTCGACGCCCTTGTCGGTGCCCTGGCTCACCGCGTCGAAGGCGACGCTGGCCGGGTCGGCGCCGTCCCGGTCGGCCCGCACGGTCTCTGCGCCCACCCGCTGCCCCCACGTCTGCAGCTGGTCGGCCGCCGCGGCGCGGAACGTGTCGGCCGCGCCGAGCAGCACGGTGTGCCCGTCGCCGATCAGCGCCCGCGCCAGCTTCCCGCAGGTCGTCGTCTTGCCGGTGCCGTTCACGCCCACCATGAGGATGACCGCGGGCACGCCGTTGTGCGGCGAGGTGCGGAGCGACCGGTCGGTGTCCTCGCCGAGCTGGCCCAGCAGCTCGGCCCGCAGCAGCGCGCGTACCTCGTCCGGCCCCCGGGCGCCGAGCACCTTGACCTTGGTCCGCAGGTCGTCGGCCATCAGCCGGGCGGGCGCCACGCCCACGTCGGCGGTGATCAGCACCTCTTCGATCTCGTCCCAGGTGTCGTCGTCGAGCCGGTCCCTGGACAGCAGGTTCAGCAGGGCCGAGCCCACCGAACTCTGCGACCGGGCGAGCCGGGCGCGCAGCCGGACCAGCCGCCCCGCCGACGGCGGCGGGCGCTCGACCTCGAGCACCCCGGTCGCGGCGGCGGGGGTTTCTGGCGCGGCGGCGCTCTCGGCTTCCGCGCTCCCAGGCGGAGCCGCCGCGGCCTCGGTCGCGGGCGGCACCGGCGCCTGGGCGGGCGGCGCCGCTAGGGCACGCCCGCGCCGGGGCCGCAGGAACAGCAGCCAGCCGCCGGCGCTCAGGGCCAGGACGGCGATGACAATGATCAGGATCACGTATTCCATCAGGCCTCCAGTCTTCCAGACCCTGCGCCCACCGTAGCCCCTGGGCCTCGGCAGCACGCCGGCTCCGCGAGTACCGCTAGGCCCGACGGCTGATCATCGAAGCGGGGCGGCAGATGATGCCGCCCCGCCTGATCTGGTTAGCTCGGTGTGCGGTCAGAGCAGTACGAGCTCGCGGACGTCGTCGGGTTCGGGCTGGGGGTCCTGTGGCAGGTCACGCCGGATTCCGCCGTGCGGCGGCTGGCCAGGTGGTGCCGGGCGCGGCCGGGCCACGGAGGCCGCCGCGAAGATCGCGGCCGTGAGCGCGAACGCTAGGCCGACGAGAGCCGCCAGAGCCAGGATCACGTCAAGGAGAAGCTGCGTGTTGATCATCTGAAGTCCCCGTAGTGATAAGTTTACACTGTTTACTATGACCATTATTTCGCGTCTCAGTTAATGCTGTCAACTGAATTAAACGATGCTAACGCCGCAGGAGGCGGCCAGGGGCGTGACGGCGGCGGGAAGGCCGGCGAGGTGCGCCGGAGCGGGCGAGGTGCCCGGAGCGGGCGAGGTGCCGGGCTAGGCGGGCTGGCGGGTGGCTATTTGCTGGCTGATCACGGTGGAGACGCCGTCACCGCGCATGGTGATGCCGTAGAGGGCGTCGGCGGCTTCCATCGTGCGGCGCTGGTGGGTGATGACGATGAGCTGGGAGCTCTCCCGCAGCTCATCGAAGACCAGGAGCAGCCGCTGCAGGTTGGTGTCGTCCAGTGCCGCTTCCACCTCGTCGAGCACGTAGAACGGCGAGGGGCGGGCCTTGAAGATCGCGAACAGGTAGGCGATGGCGGTCAGCGACCGCTCCCCGCCGGACAGCAGCGACAGCCGCTTGACCTTCTTGCCCGGCGGCCGGGCCTCGATCTCGATGCCGGTGGCCAGCATGTCGTCGGGTTCGGTCAGCACCAGGTTGCCCTGGCCGCCGGGGAACAGGCGGCTGAACAGGTGCTCGAACTCACGGGCCGTGTCAGCGTAGGCGGACGCGAACACCTCCTGCACCCGGTCGTCGACCTCCTTGACCACCGTGAGCAGGTCGCGCCGGGTCTTGCGGAGGTCGTCGAGCTGGGTGGCGAGGAAGGTGTGCCGCTCGGTGAGCGCCTCGTACTCCTCCAGGGCCAGCGGGTTGACCTTGCCGAGCCGGTCCAGCTGGCGCTGCGCATCGGCGGCCCGGCGCTCGGCCGCGGCCCGCTCGAAGCGCGACGGCAGGGCCGCCTCGTCGCCGATCACGGGCACGGGCGCCTCGGGGCCGTACTCGGCCACCAGGACGTCCGCCTCGACCCCGAACTCCTCGAGCGCGTGCTCGGCCAGCTGCTGCAGCCGCAGCCGGTGCTCGGCCCGGGCGATCTCGGTGCCGTGCGCGGTGTTCACCACGGTGTCCAGGTCGGCGGCCAGCTCGCGGACCCGGGCCCGGACCAGCTTCAGCTCGGCGGTGCCGCCGCTGCTGGCCGCCTCGGCCTCGGCCCGCCGGGCCAGGGCCTGGTTCACCGACTGCTCGGCCGCCTCGACCGCGTACCGCGCGCCCAGCGCCACGGCCCGGGCCACGGCGGCCTGGGCGGCCCGCCGCCTGCGGCGTTCGGCCGCCCGCTGGCGGGTGGCGCGCTCGGCCGCGGCGGCGGCGGCGAGCGAGTCGGCCCGGCCGCCGATCGCCCGCAGGCGCTCCTCCGCGGTCCTGACCTCGAGCCTGGCCTCCATCTCGGCGTTGCGGGCCGCGGTGCAGCGTTCGCCGAGATCCTCCCGGGCCGCCTCGTCCTGCGGCTCGTCGGGCTCCTGCGCCGCCTCCTCGGCCTCGGCGAGCTCCTGCCGGAGCTGCTCCAGCCGGGCCAGGTCCTTCTCGGCCGCCAGGCGGGCCGAGGCGATGGCGGCGTCCAGCCGTTCGGCCTCCTCCCGCGCGGCCCGGGCCGCGCCGGCCAGCCGGCCGAGCCGGCCGGAGATCTCCGCGGCGGCCGCGTCGGCCTCGTGCCTGCGGGCCAGCGTCGCCGCCACCGACTGCCGGGCGGCCTCCTCGGCCTCGGCGGCGACCGCGAGCTGGCGGGCCGCCTCGTCGCACCGCTGCTCGGCCTCGGCCAGGCCGGCGGCCGCCTCGTCGGCCGCGGCCCGCATCTCGAGCAGGCTCTGCGGCCGGGCGCCGCCGCCCTGCGCCCAGTGCGACCCGAGCAGGTCACCGTCCCTGGTCACGGCCTTGAGGCCAGGATTTTCCCGAACGAGGTGGGTGGCCTCGCCCAGGTCAGCGGTCACCACCACGTCGCGCAGAAGCTCGGCCGCCGCCTGCGCCAGCCCGTCCGGAGCACGCACCAGATCGACCGCGCGGAACGGGCCCGAGCCCTGCGGAACGGACGGGGCCGAAGGGGCGGCTGAGGTTACGGGGTCGCCTGGGGCAGGCGGGGACGTTGAGGCGGCGGTCTCGGCGGTCTCGGCGGTCTCGGCGGTCTCGGCGGTCTCGGCGGTCTCGGCGGCGATGACCAGGGCGGCGCTGCCGGCGTCCTCGCGGCGCAGGGTGGCCAGGATCTCGGCGGCCGCGTCCAGGCCGGCCACCGCGACCGCGTCGGCGGCGGCGCCCAGGGCCGCGGCGATCGCCACCTCGTACCCCTCGGCCACCCGCAGCCGCGCGGCGAACGAGCCGGTCACGCCGCCGAACTTGGCCGGGTCGGCGAGCAGGGCCGCGGAGGCGTCCGCGCCGCGCCTGGCGGCTTCGGCCAGCGCCTCGGCCCGGGCCCGCCGGGCGGCCAGCTCGCGGGCTGATTCACGGTCGGCGGTGCGGCGAACCTTGGTCCGTTCAGCATGTTCGGTCAGGACCCCGGCGGCCCGCTCGTGCGCGGCGGCCAGCTCGCTGCGGTCCTCGTCCCGGCCGTCGCCCAGGTCCTGCATCTGCTCGTACTCGTCTTGCGCGAGGACGGCGCGGTCCCGCGCCTCGGCGGCGGAGACCTCCAGCCGGTCCATCTCCTCCTGCGCGGCCGCGCTGCGGCTGCCCGCCGCGCCGACCTGCTCGCGCAGCCGGGCCACCCGGCCGGCCCGGGCGGCCGCGGTCTTGGCGCCCTCGGCCAGGCGGCGTTCGGCCGCGGCGAGCTGCGCCTCGGCGGCGGTGCGCTCGGCCATCGCGACGCCGAGCACCTCGCGGCCCGCCGCCAGCCGCTCGTTCAGGCCTTCCTCTTCTTCCCGCAGCTCGTCGGCCTGGCGGTCCAGCTCGTCCGGGTCGCGGCCCGGGCGCTCGGGCTCGGTGGCCTCGGTCAGCAGGGTGTGCCGCTGCGCGGCCAGGTGCTGCGTGCTGCGCAGCCGCTCGGTCAGCGAGGACAGCGCGAACCAGGTCTCCTGCGCCCGGGCCAGCACGGCCGAGGCCTGCTGCGCGGCCTGGTCGAGCTCGTTCTCCTTGGCCCTGGCCTGGGCCAGCTCCTGCTCCAGGACGGCGCGCCTGGCCAGCACCGCGGCCTCGTCCGCCTCGTCCCGCTGCAGGTCGGCGGCGAGCGTCACGTAGTCGTCGGCGAGCAGCCGCAGCCGGGCGTCGCGCAGCTCGGCCTGGATGACCGCGGCCTTCCTGGCCACCTCGGCCTGCCGGCCCAGCGGCTTGAGCCGGCGGCTCAGCTCGGCGGTGAGGTCGACGAGACGGGTCAGGTTGGCCTGCATCGCCTCCAGCTTGCGCAGCGCCTTCTCCTTGCGCTTGCGGTGCTTGAGTACGCCGGCGGCTTCCTCGATCAGGGCACGCCTGGCCTCAGGGCCGGCGTGCAGGATGTCGTCGAGCTGGCCCTGCCCGACGATCACGTGCATCTCCCGGCCCAGGCCCGAGTCGGACAGCAGCTCCTGCACGTCGAGCAGGCGGCAGTGATCGCCGTTGATGGCGTACTCGCTCTGCCCGGACCTGAACATCAGCCGGCTGATCGTGACCTCGGCGTACTCGATCGGGAGGGCGCCGTCGCTGTTGTCGATGGTGAGCGTCACCTCGGCCCGGCCCAGCGGCGGCCGCGAGGTGGTGCCGGCGAAGACGACGTCCTCCATCTTGCCGCCGCGCAGCGACTTGGCGCCCTGCTCGCCCATCACCCAGGACAGGGCGTCGACGATGTTGGACTTGCCCGAGCCGTTCGGCCCGACGACGCAGGTGATGCCGGGCTCCAGGCGGAGCGTGGTGGCGGAGGCGAAGGACTTGAAACCGCGGAGGCTGAGGCTCTTCAGGTACACCCGCAGGCCCCTCCTCCCTGTTGCCTCACTCCTGTTACCTCACTCAGGGGCACCTCACCCGGGCTGCCTGCCCCCCGGGCCCGCTCACCTGGCTTCCCCGCACCTTATCGCCCCGCAGGCCCCGATACGGCGAACCGCAGCTAACGTCGCGTGCCGCTACCTGGCGGGCATGCCGGAATAACCGGAAGTTCCCTCAGGAACACCGGCGGCTGTGCCGTCTGCCGGCCGTCTATGCGGGCCGCCGATTGGGACCGCAGCTATGATGCCCGTGTTACTCCATGCCATATAACGGGCAGATATACAACGAAGAGGGGCGCCACCAAAGGCGCCCCTGATCCGTTTCTTTGTCGTTTTGGCCGCGTCCCGCCAGCGTTCGTCAGACGAACGCGGGTTCGCGATCCGGTACCAACACGTCCTCGTGGCCTGCCTCAACCGTGAGCGCGTCATTCTCTTCCTGCAGCCGTACAAGCTCGGCTTCCAGGTCGCGTACTCGCTGCTGGAGGCGGCGCATCTCGGAAACGATGCGGGGATCCGGACCGCCGACGTGGCCGAATAGAGCCTTCGCCATTGTAAAAGGTCCTCCACGCTGAGTGACCAGAGTGGGCACATTCCTTAACACGCGCGGATCCGCGCGCGCAACCAACAGCAGCTAGTCTCCCATCCAGGCGTTAGCTGGTCAAGTTGAGGGCTCGCCGGATGCCGGTTATGCACCTTATCGGCCATAAACAAGCCGTTTAGTGCGGCCTGACTAACGGGGTGTAACGGAACTCCCTGGTCAGCGGCGGCTCGTTCGCAGCTGACTCTGGGTCACAAGCGGGCGCGGCGGGGGCGGGGCTGGCAGCGCGGGCAGCTGTAGGCGGACCGGTTCATGAAAGAGTCACGCCGGACCGGTGTGCCGCACCGCAGGCATCCAAGGCCCTCCCGCCCGTACACCGCGAGCGAGCGCTCGAAGTAGCCGCTCTCCCCGTTGACGTTGACGTACATGTCGTCGAACGACGTCCCGCCGGCGGCCAGGGCCTCGCCGAGCACCTCGCGGACCGCGGCGAGCAGGCGGCTCACCTCCGGGCCGTTCAGCGTCTCGGTGGGCCGCGCCCAGTGCAGCCGGGCCCGCCACAACGCCTCGTCGGCGTAGATGTTGCCCACGCCGCTGACCAGCGACTGGTCCAGCAGCGCGCGTTTGACCCCGGTGTGGCGGGCGCGCAGCCGCCGGGTCAGGACGGCCGGGTCGAAGGCCGCCTCGAAGGGGTCGGGGGCGATATGGGCGATCGGCGCGGGAAGTTCGGCGCCGTCCCGCACCACGCACATGTGACCGAACGTCCGCTGGTCGGTGAATCGCAGGTCAGGACCCTCATCCTGGAACGTGAACTGGATCCTGACGTGCGGCGAGAGGGGCTGGTCCGGTTCGACCACGAGCAGCTGGCCGCTCATCCCGAGGTGCGCGAGCAGCGCGTCCTCGCCCACCGACATCCACAGGTACTTGCCGCGCCGCCGGGCGCTGTCCAGGCTGCGCTCCGCCAGGGCGGCTTCGAATTCGGCGGGGCCGGCCGGCTGCCTGCGCACAGCGCGCGGATGCAGGACGCGGGCCATGTCGATGGTGCGGCCCACCACAAGATGCTCGAGGCCGCGGCGGACCGTCTCGACCTCGGGTAGCTCAGGCACCCTCGCTCACTGCTCCGGCGCGGGCGCTTCCCCGTCGCCGGAATCCCCGACGTCCCTCCGGGAGCCGTTGCCCGTCGCCAGCGGCGGGATCCGCCCCTGGCCGTCCGGGGGGGCCGAGGGGGTCTGGGGGGAACGGTTTCCCCCCAGGAGCGGGGGGGCCGAGGGGGTCTGGGGGGAACGGTTTCCCCCCAGGAGCGGGGGGGTCTGGGGGGGTCGCCCCCCCGAGGAGGCAGCAGCATCCGTTTCCGCGGTGATGACCCGCCAGGCCGCCTCGGCCGCCTGCTGCTCGGCCGCCTTCTTGGTGCGCCCCTGGCCGGACCCGAGCACCTGGCCGCCGACCCGGACCACGGCGCGGAACGACTTCTGGTGATCGGGGCCGCTCTCCTCGACCTGGTAGTCGGGGACCCCGAGCATCTTGACCGCGGTGAGCTCCTGCAGCGAGGTCTTCCAGTCCAGGCCCGCGCCGAGCCGGGCCGACCTGGCGATGACCGGGTCGAACAGGCGGTGCACCAGCGCGCTCGCCTCGTCCAGGCCGCAGTCGATGTACACCGCGCCGATCACCGCCTCGAGCGTGTCGGCCAGGATCGAGGGCTTGTTCCGGCCGCCGGTGACCTGCTCACCGCGGCCGAGCCGGACGTAGGCGCCCAGGCTGAGCTCGCGCGCCACGTCGGCGAGCGCGCCCATCTGGACCACCGCGGCACGGAGCTTGGCCAGCTGGCCCTCGGGCAGGTTCGGGTAGCCGCGGAACAGCGTGTCGGTGACGACCAGGCCGAGCACCGAGTCGCCGAGGAACTCCAGCCGCTCGTTGGTGGGCGGATTGTCGTTCTCGTAGGCGTAGGAGCGGTGCGTCAGCGCGCGCTCGAGTGACTTGGGCATGATCGGCACGCCCAGGGCGTGCCGGAGCTCAGCGGGGTCTCTTCCGGCGTTCACACCGCCGTCCCAGGACCGGCTCACGACGCCCAACGCGTCCTCCTCCTAGCACTCGCTGATCATGCCCGGCCGGGCACGAAATATAACCCCCCGTATCTGGCCCGGACCGGTCAGCTTCCTCAGGACGGCGTGATGACCTGACGCCGCCGGTAGGTGCCGCAGGTCGGGCAGGCCACGTGCGGCAGCTTCGGCTCATGGCACTGCGGGCAGCTCACCAGCGTGGGCGCCGTGGTCTTCCAGTTCGAACGTCGTGATCGGGTGTTACTGCGGGACATCCTCCGCTTGGGAACCGCCACGTCAGCCCTCCTGTAGGTCGATGGCGCCGGCGTGCCGGTCCATGTGGTTCGTTGCCTGGTCGTCGAGTTGCTTCAAGGCGGCCCACCTCGGGTCGGTCGCCTCGTCGTGCCGGTGGCCGGGTCCCGCGTCGGCGAGCGGCACCCCGCACTCGGCGCAGAGCCCGGGACAGTCCTCCCGGCACAGCGGTGACATCGGCAGCGCGAGCACTACCGCGTCACGGAAAGCCGGCTCCAGGTCGAGCAGGTCGCCATCGAGATGGCGCTCCTCGTCGTCCTGCTCGTCGTGCTCGTCGTGCCGGTCGTACCTGTCGTGCTTGTCGTACCTGTCGTGCCGGTCGTGCTTGTCGTGGCGTCCGTCAGCGTACAGGTAAAGCTCCTGGAAGCCGACGGTCACCGACGAGGTCAGCGGGGCCAGGCAGCGCGCGCACTCGCCCGCGAGCGGCGCGATCGCGGTCCCGGTGGCGAGGACGCCCTCGGACACCGCCTCGAACCTGACCTCGAGCGCGACATCGGCCCCTGCGGGCACGCCGATGAGTTCCAGGCGCAGGTTGCCGGGGGCGGGGACGGTCCGCGTCTGAGTCAGCGCGGACCCCGCCTGACGGCCGAGCAGGCGCATGTCGAAGACAAGCGCCCCGCGGGGTGCATGTGTGCGTGTATTGGGCATGACAGTGTACTCGCGTAGAGCTAAAGGAAACCGAGCGCATAGCCTACCGGCGGGGCGCGGTATTCCCAACTTGGCGGCGGCCCGCCGGCATTCCGCCCTGCTCACTACCGGGCTAGCTGCCCGGCCTACTACTCCTCGGCCAGGCGCTCGCGCAGCCGAGACAGGACGAGCTCGGGGACCAGCCCGCTGACGTCGCCACCGTACCTGGCGATCTCCTTGACCAGGCTGGAGCTCAAGAAGGAGTAGAGCGGATTGGTGGTCATGAACAGCGTCTCGACCTTGGCCATCCGGTAGTTCATCTGCGCCATCTGCATCTCGTACTCGAAGTCGCTGACGGCCCGCAGCCCCTTGATCACCGCGGTGATCCCGTTGGCCGCGCAGAAGTCCACCAGCAGGCCGTGGAACCGCTCGATCTTGACGTTGCCGTAGCGGCTGGTGACCTGGCCCAGCATCTCGATGCGCTCGTCGACCGTGAACAGGCTGTGCTTGGTCACGTTGATCAGCACCGCGACGATCACCTCGTCGTACAGGCCGGCGGCGCGGCCGATGATGTCGAGGTGACCGGCGGTGACAGGATCAAAGGAACCCGGACAGACTACGCGTTGCACGTGGCGCCAGCCCTTCTGCGCTTCGGCGGTTGGGGGAGGACCTGCATGGGCCGCAGGTCCGGTCATCGCACTCGTTCTCCCGCGGATTCCGGGACGAGACCGTACCAGAAGGTTGCTTCTCCGTACCGGCGCGCCCGATCCGGCACGACCCCGTCCGGCCAGCTCACCGGGCCGGACCGGGTGGCGCGCTCCACGATCACCAGCGCCCCGGGCGCCAGCCAGCCCTGCTCCGCGAGCAGCGAGAGGACTCGCGACACCGCCGCGTCCGCGAGCGCGTACGGCGGGTCGGCGAACACCACGTCGTACCGGTCCTTGTCCGGCCCGCGGGCCAGCACCCGCTCCACCCGGTCGGCGGCAAGCTCCGCGCCGGGCAGGCCGATCGCGTCGATGTTCTCCCTGATCACGCGCACGGCACGGGCGCCGTGCTCCACGAGCAGCACATGCTCCGCGCCCCGGGACAAGGCCTCGAGGCCGACGGCCCCCGACCCCGCGTACAGGTCAAGGACCCGCGCCCCGGCCAGCGAGCCCAGCATCGACGAGATCGTGGCGAACAGGCCTTCCCTGGCCCGGTCGCTGGTCGGCCTGGTATGCCGGCCGTCCGGGACCGCCAGTCGGCGGCCGCCAGCCTCGCCAGCGATAACGCGTGCCACCCCTTAAGTGTGCACGCCCGCCATCCGGCCGCCAGGCCTCCCCCCTCAGCAGCGGAGATGAGGCAGTTCGTCAGGCGGTATCCGGCGCGCCGCCGTCCTCGCCGCGGCCGCCGCGAACACCGCGGCCAGCCCGGCCAGCAGGGCGGCCGTCGCCGCGAAGGGCAGCGGCGAACCGCCGCTCACGGCGTGCGACGGGCGCTCACCGCCCGGGAGCGCGAGGTCGTCGGCCGAATCGCCACCGGGCTGTCCAACGAGGAGATCGCGCGGCAGGTCTACGTCAGCCTGTCCACGGTGAAGACGCACGCCACCCGGGCGATGACCAAGCTCGGCGCGCGGGACCGAGCCCAGCTGGTCGTCGTCGCCCACCAAGGCGGCCTGGTCCGCCCCGGATGGAGCGTAACAGCGGCGGTACCCACCAGTTCCGTGAGCCTCATCCGCCTCCACGACCCGCTCACCGCCGCGAGGATCGTGGAGGATTTTGGCTATGCGAAGGATTTGGCCTCTCCTGGGGCTCTGGCTCACATCTCTCGGGATGGTGGCGCCGGGCCGGTTGGCGTCATGCCGGATATGACGGGTTTGCGAAGAAACGGGTATTTCTGCCGGGCGCGGCGCGGTGCGGTGTGGTCAGCGGGCTGGGGTGCGTGGGCCCCGCACCCCGGTAGACGGGGTCAGGGGCCCACGCACCCCAGCCCGAGCGCCCGGCGGCCGCCGCCATGCGGCCGGGCCCGGCGGCCGGCGGCATGGCGGCCGTGCCCGGCGGGCCGGGTTGGGCAGCAGGCCTCCGGAGCCGCCCGGACGGCTGCGTTATCGTCCCGAGATGTGGCTCTGAGCCTCTCCTGGGTCCAAAGTCTCCGCGCAAGCCATTTCCTCTACGATCTCTTCCGGGGAGCACGCACCATTGCGCTCTGTGGTACCGCGGGCGCGCAGGTTTAACTCGGGGGCGGCGTGAGGCGGCTGGGGCATCCCGGGGCGCGGGGTTGCCCAGTGGGATCGCCCGGGGTCGCTCAGCGGGGGCGCGGGGTCGCTCAGCGGGGCGCACAGGAAATGAGGCCGGCTGAGGGCGGTCAGGTCTTGTCGAGGTATTCGGCCTGGACGCCGAGCAGCTCGTCGATGGCGGCGCGCAGGGCGGGGTGGCCGGCGAGCTGCGGGTCGGCCGAGACCACGGCGGAGGCCTCCTGCCTGGCCTGCCCGATCAGGTCCTCGTCTTTGAGCAGCCGGAGCAGCTTCAGGCTGGACTGGCGGCCGGCCTGGGCGGCGCCCAGGACGTCGCCTTCCCGGCGCTGCTCGAGGTCGAGCCGGGACAGCTTGAACCCGTCCAGGGTGGCGGCCACCGCCTCGAGCCGGTCCCGCGCCGGACTGGCCGGCGGCGCCTCGGTGACCAGCAGGCACAGGCCCGCCGCGCTCCCCCGGCCGACCCGGCCGCGGAGCTGGTGCAGCTGGGACACGCCGAACCGCTCGGCGTCCATGATGACCATCACGGTCGCGTTCGGCACGTCCACGCCGACCTCGATCACCGTGGTCGCGACCAGGACGTCGATCGCGCCCGCCGAGAACTCCCGCATCACCTGGTCCTTCTCCTCCGGATGCAGCCTGCCGTGCAGGATGCCGAGCCGCAGCCCGGCCAGCGGGCCCGCGTCCAGCGCCGCGGCCACGTCCAGGACCGCCAGCGGCTGCCGCCGGCCCCCGGCGACCACCCCGCGCGGGATGCCGCCGGTCATGTCCACGTCGCCGAAGTCGTCCTCGCCGGGGAAATCCTCGCCCGGGTAGTCCGCCTCGTCAGAATCCGGGCTTCCCGGGACCTCGCCGATGCGCGGGCACACCACGTAGGCCTGCTGGCCGCGGCCGACCTCCTCCCGGACCCGCTCCCAGGCCCGCTCCAGGTACCTCGGCTTGTCCGCCGCGGGCACCACGTGGGTGGCGATGGCCGAACGCCCCGCGGGCAGCTCGGTCAGCGTGGAGGTCTCCAGGTCGCCGTAGACGGTCATGGCCACCGTCCTGGGGATCGGCGTGGCCGTCATGACCAGGACGTGCGGCCGGTTGTCCGCGGCCTTGGCGCGCAGCGCGTCCCGCTGCTCCACGCCGAACCGGTGCTGCTCGTCGATGACCACCAGGCCCAGGTCGGCGAACTGGACGTGCTCCTCGAGCAGGGCATGGGTGCCGATCAGGATACCGGCGTCGCCGGTGAACACGTCGGACAGCGCCGACCGCCGGGCGGCCGCCCCCACCGACCCGGTGAGCAGGGCCACGCCGGTCGCGTGCTCGGCCGCGCCGAGCTGGCCCCGCTGGGCCAGCGGCCCGAGCATGCCGGTGATCGACCGGTAGTGCTGCTGCGCCAGCACCTCGGTCGGCGCGAGCAGGGCCGCCTGGCCGCCCGCGTCCACCACCTGGAGCATGGCCCGGATCGCGATGACCGTCTTGCCCGAGCCGACCTCGCCCTGCAGCAGCCGGTGCATCGGGTAGGCGCAGCTCAGCTCGTGGGCGATGGTCTCGCCCACGGCGACCTGGCCGGCCGTGAGGGTAAACGGCAGCCGGGTGTCGAACTCGTCGGCGATGCCGCCGGCCGCGGGCGGCCGCGGCATGGCCGGCATGGCCGCCGCCGCCAGCCGCCGCTGCGCCAGCGCGGCCTGCAGCATGAACGCCTCGTCCCACTTGAGCCGCTCCTTGGCCCGGGCCAGGTCCGCCTGGTCGAGCGGCCGGTGGATGGCCCGGATCGCCACGGCCCGCTCGGCCAGCTCGTACCGCTCCCTGACCTCGGCCGGCAGCGGGTCCTCCCCCGCGTCCAGCGTGTCCAGCACGGTCCTGACCGACCTGGCGATCGCCCACGAGCTGAACTTGGCGCTGGCCGGGTACACCGGGAGGATCTCGGCGGCGAACTCGGCGGCGAGCTCCGGCGTCAGGTCCGCGTTGGGCGGCGCCCCGGGCAGCATCTCGCACTCCGGGTGGACCAGCTGGCGGCGGCCGCGGAAGCTGGACACGGTGCCGGCGAACATGCCGACCACGTCGGGCCTGAGCACCCGGCGGTACAGGCCCACCCCGGAGAAGAAGGTCAGGACCAGCTTGGCGCGGTCGTCGGTGACGATCACCTCGAGCCGGCTGCGGCGCCCCTTGCCCGGCACCGGCGGCAGCGGGATCTCGGCCACCGTCACCACCCGCGCCAGCACGGTGACGTGGTCGCCCTCGCGCAGCGAGGACAGGTCGGTCAGCTCGCCGCGGGTGTAATAACGGCGCGGGTAGTGCCGGAGCAGATCGCCGACCGTGCGCAGGCCGAAGATGCTCTCGAGCGGCTTGCCCGTCTTGGGGCCCAGCACCCGGATGAGCGATTCGCTGAGCGTGGTCACACCTGGCAGCATAGAAGGGCGCGATGACAATATTCCCGCGGGGGGACGACCCCCCTGGCACCCCCCGCACTCCATTCCCGCGGGGGGACGACCCCCTGGCACCCCCCGCACCTCGCTTCGCTCGGAGTCGCCACGCTCGGTTCGCGCGCGGGCGGGGGCATCGGGTAGGCTTCGACGGTTGCCTGGTCCGCCCGCGGAGGCGGACGCAGCGTCACCAAGCTGGCCCACGAAACCCTAGTAAATGGAGCGAACTGTGGCTTCCGTCTGCGACGTATGCGGCAAGGGGCCGGTCTTCGGCAACAACGTCTCGTTCTCGCACCGCCGTACCCGCCGCCGCTGGAACCCGAACATCCAGCGCCGCCGCACCACGGTCGGCGGCACGCCCAAGCGGGTCAACGTGTGCACCTCCTGCATCAAGGCAGGCAAGGTCACCCGCTAGGCGCGGCCCGCCTGACCGCCCTGAGCGGTCAGGCGAAGTGATCCCAGCCGGGGGTTTCGGCTCGCGGCTGGCCGTCGACGACGACGCCAGGACGCCAGGACCCGGGTGCCCCTCGCCCGATTGCACCAGCCCTATCACCCGCCACCGCGGCGGCAGCCGCGTGCCCGCCGGGAACGTGGCGGCGAGCGAGTGATCCTCGCCGCCGGACAGAACCCAGCCCAGTGCCTCAAGCCGCCGGGCGTCTTCCCCGGGTGGCGGTCCGGGGGCGCCGGGGCAGGCCACCCGGTCCGTTCGGGCCGAAAAGACCTGACGGGCGGCGGCGAGCAGCCGGTCACCCGGCTGCAGCGCGGCGGACGCCAGGTCGATGCGCACGCCACTCGCGGCCGCTACATGCCCCAGGTCGGCCAGCAGGCCGTCGCTGACGTCGATCATCGCGGTGGCGCCCAGGTCGGCGGCCTGCGGCCCGGCGTCATAGGGCGGCGCGGGCCGCAGATGCTCAGCGACCAGGGGGTCCGCGGACAGGCCGGCCGACAGCAGGGCCAGCCCGGCGGCGGCGTGCCCGAGCGGGCCCGCCACCGCCACCAGGTCGCCGGGGGCCGCGCCCGACCGGGTCACCGGCGCGCGGCCGGCCAGGTCGCCGAGGCCGGTCACGGCGAGCAGCACCTGATCGGCGCGGGCGGTGTCGCCGCCGATCACGTGCGCCCCGGCCCGGGCGCACTCGGCGGCCAGTCCCCCGGCCAGCTCGCAGGCCCAGCTGACCGGCAGACCGGGCGGCGCCGCCAGCGCCACGAGCAAGGCGGACGGTTCGGCGCCCATGGCCGCGAGGTCGGCCAGGCTGCGGGCCGCGGCCTTGTGCCCGATGTCGGCGGGGCCCGACCAGTCCCGGCGGAAATGCCTGCCCTCGAGCAGGAAATCCGTGGTGGCCACCACCCGGCCGTCCGGCACGGCGAGCACGGCCGCGTCGTCGCCGATGCCGACCAGCGTCCGCGGGCCCGGAGGCAGCCACGCCGACAACGCCTTGATCAGGCCGAACTCGCCGACCGCAGCCAGCGTCCGCGCGTCTTGCCCGGTAATAACTCACCTCCGCCACGATGGACATGAGTGTTACAGGTCTGGACCTCTACGGTAGCGTGAGCTGGCAGGGGCGCCTGTCCCGCAATGCCCTGGGAGGACCTCATGGTGGAGGCTTACATCCTCGTCCAGACTGAAGTCGGCAAGGCCGCCGACGTGGCCTCGCTCATCGGGAAGATCAGCGGGGTCACCCAGGCGGAGGACGTCACCGGCCCCTACGACGTCATCGTGCGCGCCCAGGCCGACAACGTCGACGAACTCGGCCGCCTGGTCGCCGCGCACATCCAGTCCGTGCCCGGCATCACCCGGACGCTTACCTGCCCCGTGGTGCACATCTGAGCAGTTCGGCGGCGAGCGGCGCGCTGTGCGAGCCCAGGCCGAGCACGGTCGCGCCGCGCAGGTCAGAAGGAGTGTCCACGTCCCGGCGCAGCCCCGGTATCCCGTCCAGGCCGAGTTCGGCGGCGCCGCCTGCGGCGTGCCGCGCGCGCGAGGCCAGGCCGAACGCCGGCCGGAACGCCGCCCCCGGCACCGCCGTGTACAGCGTGGTGCCGTCACCGGCCGCGTCGGCGACGAAGGCCGTCGGCCACGCCGCGGCCGCCCGCAGCGCCCGGCCGATCTGTTCGGGCCGCAGCGCGGGCAGGTCGGCGGACAGCGCGGCCGTCCCGGAGCCGGGCCACCGGGCGGCGGCGTGCGCGGCGCCGTGCCGCAGCGCCGCGTTGAGCCCGTCGCGCGGCTCGTCGGGTACCACCAGCGCGCCGAGTGCGGCGAGCGTCACCCCCGCGACCTGGTCGTCGGTGATGACGATCACGCGGGCGGCCTCGTCGCAGCCGAGCACCGCCGTCACCGTGTCGCACGCCAGCGCGAGCGCGAGTTCCCCCCGGCGCGGCCCGGCCAGCCCGGCGAGCCGGGACTTGGCCTGGGCGAGCACCTTGACGGGTATCAGCACTGACCAGGTGGTCAGGGCATTATCGGTCATGCAGTAGATCCTGCCTCGACACCGGACCAGATGAACCAGGAGACTGACCTCATGAGCACCCGCGTCGAGACTACGTCCAGTTACACGTACTCCCGCGGCTGGCGGCTGTTCTCGCGGATCATCCTGCACCCGCTGCTCCGGCTGCTGATCACGCACCGGTGGCAGGGCAAGGAGAACATCCCGAAGACCGGCGGCGTCATCCTGGCCCCGAACCATGTGTCCTACGCCGACTGGCCGACGATCGCCCTGTTCAGCGACGGCTACGCGCACCGGTACCCGGTGTTCATGATCAAGTCGCCGATCTTCGAGGTCAAGATCATCGGGCCGATGATGTACAAGTTCGGCCAGCTGCCGGTGTTCCGCGGCCGCGGCGACGCCGGCCTGGTGCTCAAGCAGGCCGAGCAGGCGCTGCGGGCCGGCGCCTGCGTGATCGTCTACCCGGAGGGGACCGCCACCCGCGACCCGGACCTGTGGCCGATGGTGGGCAAGACGGGCGCCGCCCGGCTGGCCCTGACCACCGGGGCGCCGGTGATCCCGATCGCGCACTGGGGCGCGCAGGACATTCTCCCGTACGGCTCGAAGAAGCCCAAGCTGTTCCCGCGCAAGACGGTGCGGATGGTGGCAGGCCCGCCGGTGGACCTGTCCGCCTACGCCGGCCAGCGGCTCGGCGCGAGCACGCTGCGCGCCGCCACCGCCGACATCATGACCGACATCACCGCCCTGCTGGCCAAGCTCAGGCTCCAGACGCCGCCCGCCGTACCCTGGGATCCCGCCGCAGGCGGCCGTCCTGGTCTGGACCGAACGGGCGACGGCTCTGCCCCGCCGCCGGAGGCGAGCCAGACCGGGGAGGCGCAGGCGGGCGGAGCCGCCTCCGGCCCAGCATGAAGGCCGGGGCATGAAGGCCGCGGTGATGGGGGCCGGATCGTGGGGGACCACGTTCGCCCAGGTGCTCTGCGACGCCGGGACCCGGACCGTGCTGTACGCGCGCAAGCCGCAGCTCGCCAAGGCGCTGGCCGGGCTGCACGAGAACCCGGAGTACCTGCCGGGGATCGCGCTGACTCCCGCGCTGGACGCCACGCCGGACCCCGCCGAGGCGCTGGCCGGCACGGACCTGGTCGCCTTCGCCGTGCCCGCGCAGTCGCTGCGGGCGAACCTGCGGGCCTGGGCGCCGCTGATCCCGCCGGGGGCACTGCTGGTCAGCCTCATGAAGGGGATCGAGCTCGGCACCTGCCAGCGGATGAGCGAGGTCATCACGGAGGTGCTCGGCGCGGACGCGGCGCGGGTCGCCGTCGTCTCCGGGCCGAACCTGGCGGGCGAGATCGTGCGGCGCGAGTTCACCGCGGCGGTGGTGGCCTGCGCCGCGCCGGACGGCGCGCTGGCCCTGCAGCGCGCGTGCCACACGCCGTACTTCCGCCCGTACACCAACACCGACGTGACCGGCTGCGAGCTCGGCGGCACGGTGAAGAACGTCATCGCGATCGCGGTGGGCATCGCGGTGGCGATGGGGCTGGGGGACAACACCAGGGCCACGCTGATCACCCGCGGGCTGGCCGAGATCGCCCGGCTCGGCTCGGCGCTCGGCGCGGACCCGCAGACGTTCGCCGGCCTGGCCGGGATGGGCGACCTGGTGGCCACCTGCAGCTCGCCGCTGTCCCGTAACCGGACATTCGGGGAAGCCCTGGGCCGGGGCATGACGATGACGCAAGCCGCCGCGGTCATGAACCAGACCGCGGAGGGCGTAGCATCGTGCGGACCGGTGCTTGAGCTGGCCCGATCACACCATGTAGAGATGCCGATCACTGAGGTGGTCGAGGCCGTCATGCGCGACGGACTGCCCGTCGCGCAGGCCGCCTCGATGCTAGCGTCACGTTCAGCCAAGCCCGAATGGTACGGTCCGTGATGCCGTCGGCTGGATCGGCGGAGCCAGATCGGTGGGAATGATTTCGTGGAAATAGTGCGCAAGCAGAGCGGCGAGAACACCCGCGCGGTGCACCTGCCGGCCCCGCCGACGCCTTCGCAGCAGCCGCTCGGCACCCCGGTGTACCGGACCGCGGCGTTCGAGTTCGGCTCGGCCGACGAGTACCGCGCCGTGCTGAACGACGAGATGCCCGGCTACACCTACAGCCGGATCGACAACCCCACCGTGGACGCGTTCGCCCGCGCCGTCGCCGCGCTGGAAGGGGTGAACCTGCCGCGGTGGCCCGCGGCCCAGGCGTTCGCCTCGGGGATGGCCGCGATCAGCGGGGTGTTCTGGACCTTCGCCCGGGCCGGCGCGCACGTGGTGGCGTCGTCCGCGGTCTACGGGGGGACCTACGGGTTCCTGCGCAACGTCGCGTCCCGGTTCGGGGTGGAGACCGACTTCGTCGACATCACCGACCTGGACCAGGTCCAGGCGCTGATGCGCCCGACCACCAGGATCGTGTACGCGGAGACGATCGCCAACCCGACCACGGCCGTCGCCGACCTGCGCAAGCTGTCCGACATCGCGCACGACGCCGGGGCGCTCCTGGTCGTCGACTCCACCCTGGCCCCGCCGGTGATCTGCCGTCCGCTCGAGCACGGCGCCGACCTGGTGGTGCACTCGGCCACCAAGTACATCGGCGGCCACTCCGACGTCACCGGCGGCGTGGTCACCGGGCGCATCGAGCTGATCAGCAACATCCGCAGCGTCCGGGTGGACACCGGCGGCTGCCTCGCGCCGGACGAGGCGTTCCTGCTCCGCCGCGGCCTGGAGACGCTGCCGCTGCGGGTCCGGCGGGCCTGCTCGACGGCTTCGGTGTTCGCCGCCGCGCTGTCCCGGCATCCGGCCGTGCTGCGCATCGACTACCCCGGGCTGCCCGAGCACGCCGGGCACCAGGTGGCCCGGCGGATGTTCGACGCGGGGCCGGAGGGGGTGCGCTTCGGGGCGATCGTCACGGTCACCCCGCACGGCGGGCGCGAGGCGGGCATGGCGTTCGCCGACAAGCTGCGGCTCGCCCAGCTCGCCACGTCCCTGGGCGGGACGCACACGGTGGTCAGCCATGTCGCCTCCACCACGCACCGGCAGCTGGACGACCGGGCGCTGGCGGCCGGGGGCATCGATCCGGGGGCGGTACGCTTCTCCATCGGCCTGGAGGACGCCGAGGACCTGATTTCTGACGCGTATGTCGCCCTGGAGTCCCTCAGCAGGCCGTAGCCTGGTCGTTTAGCTTTTAAGGGTCGGGCCGCAAGGGAGGGCGCGTGGGGCAGCGCAAGATCCGGGTCGCCGTGGTGTTCGGCGGCCGCAGCACCGAGCACGCCGTGTCCTGCGCGAGCGCGGGCCTGATCCTGTCGGCCATCGACCATGACCGGTACGAGGTCCTGCCCATCGGCATCGCCACCGACGGACGCTGGGTGCTCACCTCGGGCGACCCGCTGCGGCTGGCGCTGTCCTCCGGGTCGGTGCCCTCGGTCGAGTCGGTGGCCGTGACGGGGACCGAGATCACCCCGCGGACCGGCCCGGGCGGTGTGCTGCAGGTGACGAGCCCCGGTTCGGTCCCGCGGGACCTCGGCGAGGTGGACGTGGTGCTGCCGCTGCTGCACGGCGCCTACGGCGAGGACGGCACCCTGCAGGGCCTGCTCGAGATGACCGGCACCCGGTACGCGGGCGCGGGCGTGCTCGCCAGCGCGGCCGGCATGGACAAGGAGTACATGAAGCTGCTCATGACCGCGCGCGGCCTGCCGGTCGGCCGGTACGTGGTGGTGCGGGACCGCGACTGGCGCAGCGGCTCCGGTGACCTGGCCGCCCGTGAGCTCGCTGAGCGCAAGCGGGTGCTTGACGAGATCGCCGAGCTGGGCTGGCCGGTGTTCGTCAAGCCGGCCCGCGGCGGCTCCAGCATCGGGATCTCCCGGGTCACCGGTCCCGACGACCTGGAGGACGCGGTCGAGGCGGCCCGGGTGCACGACCCCAAGGTGCTGGTCGAGGCCGCGGTGGACGGGATAGAGGTGGAGTGCGCGGTGCTCGAGGGCCTCGACGGCGGCCCGCCCGAGGCGAGCATGCCCGGCCAGGTGGTGGTGGACCCTGGGTCGGAGTTCTATGACTTCGAAGCCAAGTACCTGGCGGCGGCGACCACGATGCGGATCCCGGCGCCGGTGCCCGCGGCGGCGACGGCGGAGATCAGGCGGCTGGCCTGCGCGGCCTTCGACGCGATCTCCTGCGAGGGCCTGGCCCGCGTCGACTTCTTCTACACCTCGGCCGGGAAGATCCTGGTCAACGAGATCAACACGATGCCGGGGATGACCCCGGCCTCGGGGTTCCCGATGATGTGGGCCGCGTCGGGCCTGCCGCTGCCGCAGCTCGTCGACCGGATCATCCAGACCGCGCTGCGCAAGCGCCCCGGACTGCGGTTAGCCAGCCCTTCGCAGACGGCCGCGGGCGGCGTCCAGGGTGCTCCCCGGATGCCGCCCGCGGCCGTTGGCCTGACCCAGGCTACTTCTTGGGCTTCTCGCCGTTGACGAGCGCCTTGAAGTCCGCGCCGGCGCGGAACTTGGGCACCGAGGACGCCGGGACCTGGATGGTCTCATTGGTGGCCGGGTTGCGGGCCGTGCGAGCGGGCCGCTCGCTCTTCTCGAAGACGCCGAACCCGGTGATGGCCACCTTGTCTCCGCTCGCGACGGCGGACTGGATGGTCTCGAGCACCGCGTTCACAGCTTCGGTCGCGGATTTCTTGTCGCCAAGCCGGCCCGAGATCGCATCGATCAGATCACGCTTGTTCATGGTTCACTCCTGCGCTTCCCCCACAGGTCGCGTGGGCTCGGATGCGAGATCGCGACCTCTGACCTGCCCGAAAGTAGGCGATCAAACGCCGTTGCACAATAACCATGGCCAGATTGGCCGGCGTGTCGGCCAATATCACACGCCGAGCATCCAGCGCGTATACGCTCAGTGTCCGAAATGCCGGACTTTCCCCTTCCGCAGCGCGGCCCGCTCGTCATCGCGGATCGTTGCACCTGTCATAGCAGGTGCAACGATCCGCGATGTTGCCCGGGGCGGGTTAGGCGGTGACGGGGAGCCAGCCGGGACGGGAGCGCTCGAAGGCGGTGATGTCGTCGACGTGGCGCAGGGTCAGGCCGATGTCGTCGAGGCCCTCCATCAGCCGCCAGCGGGTGTAGTCGTCGATCTCGAAGGGCGCCTTGATCCCGGCCGCCTCGGCCAGCACGACGCGGTTGTCCAGGTCCACGACGACCTCGGTGCCCGGTTCGGCCTCGACGGCGTCCTGCAGGGCGGTCACGGCGGCCTCGGGCAGCACCACCGGCAGCAGGCCGGCCTTGGTCGCGTTGCCGCGGAAGATGTCGCCGAACCTGGGCGCGATCACGGCCCGGAAGCCGTAGTCGGTGAGCGCCCAGACCGCGTGCTCACGAGACGAGCCGGTGCCGAAGTCACGGCCCGCGACCAGGATGGTCGCGCCGGCGTACTGCGGCTGGTTGAGCACGAAGGACGGGTCCTCGCGCCAGGCGGCGAACAGGCCCTCGCCGAAGCCGGCCCGGCTCACCCGCTTGAGGTACTCGGCCGGGATGATCTGGTCGGTGTCCACGTTGCTGCGGCGCAGCGGCAGCGCGCGGCCGGCGTGCGTGACGAACGGTTCCATGTCGGAGATTCCCCTTTACAGGTCGGCCAGTTACAGGTCAGCCGGTGCGGCCAGGTGGCCGGTGACGGCGGTGGCGGCGGCGACTTCCGGCGAGACCAGGTGGGTGCGCCCGCCCTTGCCCTGGCGGCCCTCGAAGTTACGGTTGGAGGTGGACGCGCTGCGCTCGCCCGCGGCCAGCTTGTCCGGGTTCATGCCCAGGCACATCGAGCAGCCCGCCGACCGCCACTGCGCGCCCGCCGCGGTGAAGACCGCGTCGAGCCCCTCGGCCTCGGCCTGGGCCCGCACGGCCATCGACCCGGGCACCACGAGCATCCGGACCGACGGGGCGACCCGCCGACCCTGCAGCACCGAGGCGGCGGCCCGCAGGTCCTCGATCCGGCCGTTGGTGCAGGAGCCGACGAAGACCGTGTCCACGGCGATGTCACGCAGCGCGGTGCCGGGCTTGAGGTCCATGTAGGTCAGCGCGCGCTCGGCGGCGGCCCGGGCGCCCGGCTCGTCGAACGAGTCAGGGTCCGGCACCGACGACGCCAGCGGCAGCGCCTGCCCCGGGTTGGTGCCCCAGGTCACGTACGGCGTGAGGGTGGCGGCGTCGAGGACGACCTCGTTGTCGAACGCCGCGTCCTGGTCGCCGGGCAGCGTGCGCCAGTAGTCCAGCGCGGTCTGGAACGCGGCCCCCGACGGGGCGTGCGCCCGGCCCTCCAGGTACCCGAACGTCACGTCGTCCGGGGCCACAAGACCGGCCCGGGCGCCGGCCTCGATGGACATGTTGCAGACGGTCAGGCGTCCGGCCATGGACAGCGCGCGGATCGCGGAGCCGCGGTACTCGACCACGTAGCCCTGGCCGCCGCCGGTGCCGATCTTGGCGATGATGGCCAGGATCAGGTCCTTGGCCGTCACGCCCTCGGGCAGCGCGCCGTCCACCGTGATCGCCATCGTCTTGGGCCGGACCTGCGGCAGCGTCTGGGTGGCGAGCACGTGCTCGACCTCGCTGGTGCCGATGCCGAAGGCCAGCGCGCCGAGCGCGCCGTGGGTGGAGGTGTGCGAATCGCCGCACACGATCGTCAGGCCCGGCTGGGTCAGCCCGAGCTGCGGGCCGATGACGTGCACGATGCCCTGGTCGGCGTCGCCCATCGGGTGCAGCCGGATGCCGGACTCCGCGCAGTTCTTGCGCAGCGCCTCGACCTGCGTGCGGGACACCGGGTCGGTGACCGGGCTGCCCGGGCCGGACAGGGGGACGCCGGGCCCGGTGATCCCGGTCGTCGGCACGTTGTGGTCTTCGGTGGCGATGGTCAGGTCGGGACGCCGCACCTTGCGGCTGGCCGCCCGCAGCCCGTCGAACGCCTGCGGGCTGGTCACCTCGTGCAGCAGGTGAAGGTCGATATAGAGCAGGTCGGGCTCGCCCTCCGCGCTGCGCACCACGTGGGCGTCCCAGATTTTCTCGGCGAGCGTACGGCCCATCACGCTCTCTCCCTTCAGTTTGCGTCTCGCATTCCGAGACGGCAGTATTCATTACATGAACAACTCTAGCGGAGTCGGCGTCCTCGACAAGACGGTTTCCGTCCTGTCGGCGCTGGAAAGCGGGCCGGCCTCACTGGCTCAGCTGGTCAAGGCGACCGGCCTGGCCCGGCCGACCGCGCACCGCATCGCGGTCGCCCTGGAGAGCCACCGGATGCTGGCCCGCGACGCGCAGGGCCGGTTCGTGCTCGGCCCGAGGATCGGCGAGCTGGCCGCGGCGGCCGGCGAGGACCGGCTGCTCGCCATCGCGCAGCCCATCTTGACTCAGCTCAGGGACGTCACCGGAGAAAGCGCGCAGCTCTACCGGCCGCATGCGGACACGCGGATCTGCGTGGCCGCGGCCGAGCGGAGCAGCGGGCTGCGGGACACCGTCCCGGTCGGCGCCGCGCTGCCGATGTCGGCCGGCTCGGCCGCCCAGGTCCTGCTCGCCTGGGAGGAAGGCGGGCGGATGCACCGCGGGCTGCGCGGCGCCAAGTTCACCGCGACCACGCTGGCCCAGGTCCGCAGGCGCGGCTGGGCCGCTACCGCGGCCGAGCGCGAGCCCGGCGTCGCGTCGGTGTCCGCCCCGGTCCGCGGGCCTGGCGGCCGGGTCCTGGCGGCCGTCTCGGTGTCAGGCCCGATCGAGCGCCTGACCAGGTCGCCGGGGCGGATGCACGCCGCGGCCGTGGTCGCAGCCGGAGACAAGATCAGCCAGCTGCTGCGCGCCGAGACCTGACGGGTGGCTAGAGGCGGGCGCCGTGGGCATAGTGACCAAAGGCCCTGCCGAACCGCGGCCCAAGGCCCTTAACTGGACTGGGTCATGATGGATACCGTCAGGTTCCGGCCGCACTCGCAGAACCGGAGAACCGGAAATGAATATGAGGTCCCGCGCATGAAGGCAGCAGTCGTCAAGGAGACCGCGCCAGGCGAGTGCCGGGTGGCCCTGGTACCGGACGCGGTGGCTAGGCTACGCCCCGCGGGGATCGACGTGCTCGTGGAACGGGACGCCGGCGCCAGCGCCTGGCTGACCGATTCGGCCTACGCGGACGCGGGCGCGACCATCGTCAGCACGGCCGAGCTGTTCCGGGCCGCCGAGGTGATCCTCACGGTCACCAAGCCTTCGGCCGCGATGGTGGGCCAGCTCAGCAAGGGGCAGGCGATCATCGGCATGCTGGCCCCGCTCACCGATCCGGAACTGGCCGCCACGCTGGCCGCCAGGGGCGTGACCGCGGTCAGCCTGGACGGGCTGCCGCGTACGCTGTCCCGGGCCCAGCCGATGGACGCGCTCACCTCCCAGGCCAACGTGGCCGGCTATAAGGCAGCCCTGGTCGCCGCGGCCACGTACGGCAGGTTCTTCCCGCTGCTGATCACCGCCGCGGGCACCGCCAGGCCCGCCAAGGTCCTCGTGCTCGGCGCCGGCGTGGCCGGCCTGCAGGCGATCGGCACCGCGAGGCGCCTGGGCGCGGTGGTGAGCGGCTACGACGTCAGGCCCGCCTCGAAGGGCGAGGTGGAGTCGCTCGGGGCCACGTTCGTCGAGCTGACCTCGGTCGAATCGGGGGCCGGCGAGGGCGGCTACGCTCGCGAGCTGACGGCCGAGGAGCGCCAGGCCCAGCAGGAGGAGCTGACCGGCCACATCGCCAGGCACGACGTGGTGATCACGACCGCGCAGGTGCCCGGGCGCAGGCCGCCGCTGCTGGTGACCGAGGACGCGATCAAGGCGATGTCCCCCGGGTCCGTCATCGTGGACATGGGGGCCAGCGCGCTCGGCGGCAACGTGACCGGCTCCAGGCCGGGGGAGACGCTCGTCACCGGGAACGGGGTCACCATCGTCGGAGCGGACAACCTGCCCGCCACCGTGCCGACCGCGGCCTCGAACGCCTACTCACGGAACATCTCCGCGCTGCTCCTGCACATGACCTCCGACGGCGCGCTGGCCATCGATACCAGCGACGAAATCCAGGCCGGCGTGGTGGTCGCACATGACGGCAAGGTGGTGCACGAAGGCGTGGCCAGCCTGCTCGGCCCGCAAACCAAGGGAGACGCCGATGTCGACGGCACTCGTAACTGACCTGACCATCTTCGTGCTCGCGCTGCTCGTCGGCATCGAGGTCATCGGGAAGGTACCGGCCACGCTGCACACGCCGCTGATGTCGGCGACCAACTCGATCCACGGCATCGTCCTCGCGGGCGCCCTGCTGATCGGGGTGACGTCGCACAACGCGGTCGGCTACGTCCTGGCGTTCATCGCCTCGGTGTTCGCCGCCGCCAACGTGGTCGGCGGCTACGTGGTGACCGGGAGGATGCTGAAGATGTTCCGCAAGAAGGCACCGCAGGTGACCCAGGAAAGCCCGGAGTCACTCAACGGTCACAGGGGCCTCAAGGCCCTGGCGGGCAAGGTAGGCATCGGCAGGGCCCAGTCAGGGGCAGAGTCAGGGGCACAGTCATGAGCGGGTTCACCGGCAACATCCAGCTCGTCTACGTGCTGGCGGCGGCGTGCTTCGTGATCGGCCTGCACCTGATGAACAGCCCGGCGACCGCGCGCCGCGGTAACCAGGTGTCGACGGCGGGCATGCTGATCGCGGTCGTGGCCACGCTGATCCTGATGATCCACGACGGCACGGTCACGGCGACCGGCTGGATCGTGCTGATCTCCGGGACGCTGATCGGCTCGGCCGTGGGCCTGTACGCCGCGCAGACGGTGCAGATGACGGCCATGCCGCAGCTGGTGTCGATGTTCAACTCGGTCGGCGGCGGCGCCGCCGCGCTGGTGGCGATCTACGGCTACTACGAAGCCGAGTCCAACGTCGGCGGCGTGCTCGGCACCACCACGGTGTTCACGGTGCTCGACGTGCTCATCGGCTCGGTGACGTTCTCCGGGTCGATCATCGCGGCGGGCAAGCTGCAGGGGCTGGTTCCAGGCCAGCCGATCATCTTCAAGGGCAGCCGCCTGCTCAACCTGGTCCTCGCCGTCGTCGCGATCGGTACGGCCGCGTTCATGCTCACCACCGCCAGCCTGCCGGCGCTGCTGATCGTGGTGCTGGCGTCGCTGGCGTTCGGCGTGATGATGGTGCTGCCGATCGGCGGCGCGGACATGCCGGTGGTGATCTCGCTGCTGAACGCCTTCACCGGCACCGCGGTGGCGATGGCAGGCTTCGTCATCGGGAACTGGGCGCTGATCGTGGCGGGCGCCCTGGTGGGCGCGTCCGGTGGCATCTTGACCAAGCTGATGGCCGACGCGATGAACCGGTCGCTGGTCAACATCATCGTGGGCGGGTTCGGTACCGGGGACACCGCCGTCGCCATCGGCGGGCCGGTGGATGCCCAGGTCCGCTCGATCGCGGCCGACGACGCGGCGATCCAGCTGGCATACGCGTCCAAGGTGATCATCGTGCCCGGCTACGGCCTGGCCGCCGCCCAGGCCCAGCACGGCGTGGCCGAGCTGGGCAAGCTCCTGGAGGAGCGCGGCATCGAGGTCAGCTACGCGATCCACCCGGTGGCGGGCCGGATGCCCGGCCACATGAACGTCCTGCTGGCCGAGGCGAACGTACCGTACCCGCAGCTGGTGGAGATGGACGATATCAACTCGGAGTTCGCCCGCGCCGACGTGGCCCTGGTCATCGGCGCCAACGACGTGACCAATCCGGCGGCCCGCCGCCCGGGAAACGAGATCTCCGGCATGCCGATCCTGGATGTGGACCAGGCCAAGTCCATCATCGTGATCAAGCGGTCGATGGGGCACGGCTACGCCGGCCTGGAAAACGAGCTGTACTTCGATCCCAAGACCAGCATGTACTTCGCCGACGCCAAGAAGGCGATGACCGAGCTGAGCTCCGCCGTCAAGACCCTCGTCGCCTGAGCTACCCGGGCACCGGGCTGAGGTGTGTGTGCCACAGACCCCATCTATCGGGGTCACCCCATCGGCTGCGGGCTGCGGAGGGCCGGCGAAGGCCGCGGGAGGCTCGGCGCGGGCTGGCGGGCGTCTGGCGGGGGGCTATGTGCCGCGGGGCCGGTGAGGGCGTAGGGTTCGGATCGGAAAAGAGTTCCAAACCCGTGCCGGAGGTTGGTCGTGACGGAGCGCACCAAGATCACACTGGATGAGTCCGAGATCCCCCGCCAGTGGTACAACGTGATCCCCGACCTGCCCGCGCCGCCGCCCCCGCCGCTGCACCCGGGGACGCTCCAGCCGGTGGGCCCGGAGGACCTCGCGCCGCTGTTCCCGATGGAGCTCATCCGCCAGGAAGTGGCCACCGACTCCTACATCGACATCCCGGCCGACGTGCTCGACGTGTACCGGCTGTGGCGGCCCACCCCGCTGTACCGCGCGCACCGCCTGGAGAAGGCGCTGAACACCCCGGCACGCATCTACTACAAGTACGAGGGCGTGTCCCCGGCCGGGTCGCACAAGCCGAACACCGCCGTCCCGCAGGCGTACTACAACGCACCATGATGGAGACCTGGGGCGCCGCCGTGCACCCCAGCCCGTCCCGGGCCACCACCGCGGGCGCGAAGGTGCTCGCCGCCCACCCGGACTCGCCGGGCAGCCTGGGCATCGCGATCAGCGAGGCGGTCGAGGCGGCCGGCGGCGACCCCGAGACCAGGTACGCGCTCGGCAGCGTGCTCAACCACGTGCTGATGCACCAGACGGTGATCGGCGAGGAGGCGCTCAAGCAGTTCGCCGCTTCGGGTGATTCGATGCCGGACCTGATCGTCGGCTGCACCGGCGGCGGGTCCAACTTCGCCGGGCTGTTCCTGCCGTTCCTGCGGGAGAAGCTGGCCGGCCGGGCCAACCCGGTGATCCGCGCGGTCGAGCCGTCGGCCTGCCCGTCGTTCACCCGCGGCCGGTACGCGTACGACTTCGGCGACACCGCCGGGTTCACCCCGCTGCTGAAGATGCACACGCTGGGCCACGACTTCATCCCGGACCCGGTGCACGCCGGGGGCCTGCGCTATCACGGCATGTCGCCGCTGCTCTCGCACGCCTACGAGCTCGGCCTGTTCGAGGCCGTGGCCAAGCCGCAGCGGGAGTGCTTCGGGGCCGCCGTGACCTTCGCCCGGACGGAGGGGATCCTCCCGGCCCCGGAACCGTCGCACGCGCTCGCGGCCGTCATCGAGGAGGCCGCCCGCTGCACGGCATCCGGCGAGCCGAAGGTGATTCTCACCGCGCTGTGCGGCCACGGGCACTTCGACATGGCCGCCTACGAGCGCTACCTGTCCGGCGAGATGGAAGACTACGAGCTGTCCCAGGAGCGCATCGACGACGCGCTGAGCCGGCTGCCCGCTGTCTAGCGCCCGTTGTCTGGCGCCCGCCGTCTAGCGCCCGCCGCCGCGAGCAGGGGCGCCGGGGCGGATACCCGGTCCGTTAGGGATTAAAACTGCGGCGGGCACTGACGGCGGCGGCCAGGGTGCCGAGGACGGCGGCGGTGGTGCCGAAGTCCATGCACGCGTCGGTGACGCTCTGCCCGTAGGTGAGCGCCGCCGGCGGGCCCGGTTCCTGCTTGCCCTCGACCAGGAAGCTCTCCAGCATCACGCCGGTCAGGCCGTGCTCGCCGGCCGCCACCTGCTCGGCGATCGAGGCGGCGACCACCGGCTGGCGGCGGTGGTCCTTGCCGCTGTTGCCGTGGCTGGCGTCCACCATCAGCCGGCCCGGCAGCCCGGCCGCCGCGATCAGGTCGAGCGCCTTGGCGGTGTGGCTGGCCTCGTAGTTCGGGCCGGTCCGGCCGCCGCGCAGGATCACGTGGGTGTCCGGGTTGCCCGCCGTGGTCACCACCGCGGCGACGCCGTTGTGGGTGACGCCGAAGAACGTGTGCCCGGTGGACGACGCCCGGCACGCGTCCACCGCCACCTGGACGTCGCCGTCGGTGCCGTTCTTGAAGCCGACCGGCATCGACAGGCCGGAGGCGAGCTGGCGGTGGACCTGGCTCTCCGTGGTCCGGGCGCCGATCGCTCCCCAGGTCACCGTGTCCGCGATGTACTGCGGGGTGATCGGGTCGAGCCATTCGCAGCCCACCGGCAGGCCGAGGGAGACGATGTCGAGGAGCAGTTCCCTGGCGGTGCGCAGGCCGCGGTGCACGTCGTGACCGCCGTCCATGCCCGGGTCGTTGATCAGGCCCTTCCAGCCGGTCACCGTCCGCGGCTTCTCGAAGTACACCCGCATCACGATCAGCAGGTCGCCCTGGTGGCGCTCGCGGATCTCCGTCAGCCGCCCGGCGTACTCCAGCGCGGCCGCCGGATCGTGCACCGAGCAGGGCCCGGCGATCACCAGCAGGCGGTCATCTGAGCCGCCGAGCACGGCGCGGACCTCGGCCCGGCTCTGCTCCACGGTCGCCGTGACCGCATCGCTCAGCGGCAGCTCGTCGAGCAGGGCGGCAGGGGAAAACAGCGGCTCGTAGCCGGTGATCCGGGTATCACTGGTGCGCGACATCGGGCACGTCTCCTCCCGGGCGGGCGGCTGCCCGGGCCCCGGGAGCCAGCACACCCCTCTGCGATACGGGGCTGTCTGTTGCCTACTGGCTCCAGGCGGTGATCAGCGCAGGCGCGAGCGCCTGGCTCCGCCTGGAGCCAGGGTAAAGCGCCAATACCACCGTGACACGCGACCGATGCTACACCCTGGCCGCGGCGGCCCGGCCGCGGGTGCGGGCGCCAGCCGCGCGGGGGGCCAGCGAGTTCTTGACATGCACACATCTAGTTCTCAGGCCGAACTACCACCCTGGTCACACGCGCGTCACCAGCACCGGGCTCCGGTGTGCGCGGAGAAGGGACGCCCGGGTCCGGGCTATCCGCCGATACCAGGGAGGCTGCTGTCTTGGCACGCCTGCTGATCACGCCGGGCATCAGGGGCGCCGCGGGGGCGGCCGCCCTGGACGCACGGGCCAGCGCACCCGCGCCCGCCCGGCGCGCGATGTTGCCGCGCATCGGGAACGCAGCACAGGCGGCCCCCTGGAGCGCCAGCCGGCGGTGGGTCGTCCTGCTGGCGGTCGGCTGGCTGGTCCAGGCCGGGCTGCGGGTATGGTTCAGCCGCCATCAGGTCATGCCGCTGGCCAACCCGGATGAGACCGCGTACCTGATCGCGGCGCGGGTGCTCGCGGGCGGGCCCGGTGCGGACCTGTCCGGCTCGACGCTCTACCAGGGCGGCTATCCGCTGCTGATCACGCCGGTGTACTGGTTCACCAGCAACCCCGCCACCGTTTACCACGCGGTGCTGGCGGTCAACGCGGCCTTCGGCGCCGCCGTGCTGCCGCTCGGCTACCTGGCCTGCCGCAGGCTCGGGCTCGACCGCCCGGCCGCTTACGGCGTGGCCACCGTGGCCGCCCTGGTGCCCGCCGGTTTCTTCTACAGCGGGTACGCGATGACCGACGCGGTCTTCCCGGTGATCACGCTGGCCTGGCTGCTGACCACGCACAGCTGGCTGACGGCCGCCGCCGCGTGGGGCCGGTACGCGGCCGCGGCCAGTTCGGCGGTGCTCGCCGCGTTCGCCTACGTGATCCACTCACGGGGACTTGTGATGCTGGCCGGCTACGCCGCCGTGGCCGCGTTCATCGCGTGGCGGCGGCCCATCGCCCGGCTCAGCGTGGTCCTGGCCGGGCTGACCGTCATCGTCACTGCAGCCGCGGGCTGGTCGCTGAACCACTACCTCACCTCGGCCATCTACCCGGAGGGCACCCGCAGCCTGTCCGGTCAGATGCGGCAGCGGCTGGCTAGCGTGAACGGCTTCATCCACGTGCTGGAGATGGCGGCCGGCCAGCTGTGGCGGCTCGTGCTCGACAGCTGGGGCATCGCGGGCATCGGCCTGATCGCCGCGCTGGCCGTCATCGTGCACCGCAGCGTCCGGAGCGACCTGCGGATCATGGCCGCGCTCTCGGTGGCGGTGACCACGGTCATCGCCTGCACCGCGCCGGCCGCGCTGCCGCCGGACCAGTCGCAAGCCTGGGCGTCCGGGCGCTACCTGGACGGCATGATCATCGTGTTCTTCCTGGCCGGATCGGTGCTGCTGCTGCGGGCGGGAGTTCGGCCCATCCTGGCCTGCGCCGCGGGTATCACGGCGCTGTTCGCCCTGGCCGCCGTGACGGTGGTGGTCTACGCGGGCGCGTCGGTGCCCACGGGCGGGTTCGGGGCCGGGTTCAACTTCGCCGAGCCGGCCGCGCTGACCCTGAACTGGACGCAGGCCAACGTGATGCTGGCCACGGCGGTGACGCTCGGCCTGCTCGCGGTGTGGATAGGCTTCGCGGTCGCCGTGCGCCGCTGGCAGGCCTCCGGCGCCTCGCTGGCCCTGGGCGGCTGGGTGGCCTTCGGGGGCTGCGTGGCCACGGTGAGCCTGGTGGCCCTGGCCCAGATGACCAGTCACGTCTCGCCGGCCTCGAGCTCCAACGGGCAGGCGGCGAGCGCGCTGCTCCGCGCCAGCGGGCTGCGGCCGGGCGAGCAGGTCGCGGTCACCTCCGACCTCAGCTGGCCGCTGTGGGTGCCGCAGGCGTTCGAGATCTCCTGGACGGAGGTGGAGCTCTTCACGCCGGCCACGCAGCCGCCTCCGGCCGGCGTGAGCGTGGTCGAGGCGGCCTGGCCTGCCGGGCAGGACGCGCGGGCCGGCTGGCCGGACGCCCCGGCCGGCTGGCGGATCGTCGCCTCCGACCAGGCCAGCGCCTGGGTCCTCTGGCGCACGTCCTGAGCCGCCGGGTCTTGAGACGCCGGGTCACCAGGCACGTCGAGCTTCAGGGCCTGACCAGGGGGCCGATCGCGGCAGCGTCGCTGTCTGAGTGGTTCGCGGCGCTGGGCGCAGGCCGGCTTATCCGCTGGGCGGGGCAGGATCCGGATGCCACCTAGCATGGAGGGACGTACCAGATTCCGGGATCGGAGGGTGACCGGCGTGGCGGCTGATTGCGAGCACGGCGCGGAAAGCCATGACGGGACGGAACCCGCGATGGCGTCGGCGCCCGAGGCGTCGCGGGCCTGGCTCCTAGTCGAGCACCCCGGGCCGTGGCCGCACGAGGCGGCCGAGGCCGGGCAGCCCGCGCCGCTCGGCGAGCTGGTCTGCGCCGCGGCCGGCCTGGGCATCCGGGTGCAGATGATCCGCCGGCCGGGCCGCCGGCGGGTGGGCGACGTCCGCCGCGTTTTCGCCGGCTGGGTGGCGGGGCCGGAACCCTGGCTGTTTTCCGGGACGGTGACGGCTTCTTCCCCTGGCTTGAGCGTCCGCGACCTGAAGGAGCTGGCGGCCGGGATCGTGCCGTCGTTCGGGGCGCCGGCCGGCGAGCCGGTGTTCCTGGTCTGCACGCACGGCAAGCGCAGCGCCTGCTGCGCCCGGTTCGGCGCGCCGCTCGCGCAGGCGCTGGCGGTCCGGCATCCCGGGCAGGTCTGGGAGACCACGCACGTGGGCGGCCACCGGTTCGCCGCCAACCTGGTGATCTTGCCGCACGGGCTGTACTACGGCCCGGTCGGCGTGGACGCGGCCACCGCCGCGATCAGCGCGTACCAGCGCGGCGCGGTAGCGCCGGGACGGTACCGGGGCCGGGCCGGGCAGCCGACGCCGGTCCAGGAAGCCGAGTACGCGCGGCTGGCCGAGGCCGGGTCGCTCCCGGTCGCGGCGCTGGCCTAGCCGAGGCGGGTTTTCATGGACGGACTCCAGGTGAAGCGGGGTGCGGCGGGGGTGAGGACGGCGCTTTCCGGAGTGACGGGCCAGCTGGCGGCGATCTCGGCGGCCAGGGTGGCGGTGAGCTCGCGCACGTCGCGCGGGGCGTTCCCGTGCAGTGCCTCGGCCACGATCAGCATGGCGGTGGTGGCCTCCCGGACCGCGGACCGGCCGCTCTGCCGGTTCGTCCAGCGCCGGGCGTGCGCCTGCCCGGCCTGGTCCGCGAAGATCACCTCGCCGGGCGCGGGGTGCTCGGTGTCCCCGCCGAACGTCAGGTAGTCCTCGTCGCCGGCCGCGTAGCGCACCTCCAGCGGCCAGGCGATCGTGTCCACGTCGAGCACGGCGACCGGGATGGCGAAGGCTAGCGAGACGGCGTTGCACAGGTCAACCAGCGGGTGCAGCCGCGGCAGGCTGCCCTCCTTGCGGAAGCGGCGCAGCAGCGATTCGGCCGCGCAGCGGTACTGGGTCGGCTTCAGGCCCATCCGCGCGAAGGCGCGGCGCCAGGCCTGGATCTCGGCTAGTTCGGCCTCCGGGCCTGCCGCCAGCCGGGCCTGGGCGATGGCGGCGAACATGCCGGCGCGCGCCTGCGTTTCGGCGTCGCTTGTGATGCCGTCGGCGTAGATGACCCCGGGGACCAGGGTCGGGAAGTCGCGCCAGATGTCGGCGGAATGCTGGAAGTGCATCAGGTCCTCCTCCTGGTCCGGAAGCCGAGGGCCAGGCCCGCCGCCACGACCGCGATGCCCGCCCAGACCAGCGGCCGGGGCGCCGGGCCGCCGAGCAGGACCCCGGTGGCCGCCGCGGCGACCGGGGCCACGCCGGTCAGCAGCCCGGCCCGGCCGGCCCCCAGCCGCCGGACACTGGAATACCACAGCACGAACGCCGCCGCGGTGACCGCGACCGCAAGGTAGCCGACGGCGAGCCAGTCCGGCCCGGTCAGCCGCGTCACCGCGGCCGGCCCCTCGCGCGCCAGTCCCAGCACGGCGAACATCACCGTAGCGAGCCAGGTGGCGTGCACCGACACCCCCCACGGACCGTGCCGTCCGAGAACCGGGATGGCGAGCAAGGTGAAGGCCGCCTCGCAGCCGAAGACCGCGACGGCCCAGGCGACGCCGATGGCATCGGTTCGGCCGAGTCCCTGCACCAGGCCGGCGCCGCAGGTGACCACCAGTGCGGCGGCCACCATCCGGGCCCGGGGCCGGGTTCCTTCGAGGAGCGGGCCGATCACGGCCAGCAGGGCCGGGACGCAGGCCACCGCCACGCCGAGGACAGCGGGTTCGGCGTGCCTGGATCCCTCGACGAGCGCCAGGTTGAATACCACCAGGCCGGTCACGCCGATGCCGGACAGCCACAGCCACTCCGCGCCCCGCGGCCTGCTCAGCCGCCGGCCGGCCATCCGGGCCAGGGCGACGAGCAGCAGGCACGCCACGCCGTACCGGACCGCCTCGGCGGTGAACACCGGCGCCCCGGCCAGCACCGAGGAGACCGCGACGCTGCCGCCCACGCACACCATGGCCGTGGCCCCCGCGGCCACGGCCATCGCCGCGGGCCGGCGCGGTGCGGCGGGCCGGCGCGGTGCGGCGGGCCGGCCCAGGGCGGCGGACCCGGGTGGGACGGAGGCCCCGGGTGGAGTAGCGAGCCCGGCCGGGGCGGTGAGCCCGGCCGGGGCGGTGAGCCCGGCCGGGGCGGTGAGCCGGGCCGGGGCGGCCGGGCGGCCTGGTGGGGGCGCCTCGGTATGGTCGGGCACGCGAAGACCTGGCATGACGTCACGCTATGAACTTCGATGGTCCTCTGAACAGGACCATTCAGAGGACTTTATAGTGGACCATTATGAGCCCTCTCCCGCTTCGCGCCAGGGAGCTTCTCCCCCCGCGTCCCCCGCGCGGGAAGGAGCGCGCGTTGAGCTTCGGGGGTCTGGCCCGCCAGCCGGCGTACGCCCGCGCGGCCGGTCCGCTGCGCTGATGAAGACCCCGGAGGGCGGAGCGGACTTCCTGCAGCTGACCCCGGTGGCGGCACCGGTGCGGGGGCTGACCGGCTGGCTGGCCGACGCCATCCGGACCGCCATCATCGACGGGCGGCTACAGGCCGGGGCGCCGCTGCCCGCGACCCGGCTGCTGGCCGGCGACCTAGGCGTGTCGCGGGGCGTGATCGTCGAGGCGTACCAGCGGCTCGCCGACGAAGGGCTGGTCAGCGCGCGCTTCGGGGCCGGGACACGGGTCATCGGCGTGTCCCGGCCCGCGCCGGGACCTCGGCCCGCACAGGCGGGACCCGCACAGGGGGGACCTGAGCTCGCACGGGCGGAGCCCCAGCTCGCACGGGCGGAGCCCCAGCTCAGACAGGCGGAGCCCCAGCTTGCACGGGCGGAGCCCCAGCTCAAACAGGCGGAGCTCCAGCTTGCACGGGCGGAGCCCCAGCTCGCACGGGCGGAGCCCCAGCTCAAACAGGCGGAGCTCCAGCTTGCACGGGCGGAGCCCCAGCTTGCACGGGCGGAGCCCCAGCTTGCACGGGCGGAGCCCCAGCTCAGACAGGTGGAGCCCACGCCACCCGATTCCGTGCTGCTGCCGCAGCGCTGGCAGGCCCGGGCCGAAATCGACCTCTCCCCCGGCGTGCCTGACCTGTCCGGATTTCCGCGCGCCGCCTGGATGCGTGCCGAACGAGTGGCCCTCGAGCAGGCCACAGTGACCGACCTCGGCTACGGCGATCCGCGCGGCAGCCAGTGGCTCCGGACGGAGCTGGCGGGCTGGCTCGCACGCACCCGCGGGCTGCGCGCGGGACCCGGCGACATCATCGTCGTCACCGGGGTGGCGCAGGCCCTCGCCCTGCTGGCGCGGGTGCTCGGGGCGCGGGCGGTGAGCGAGATCGCGGTCGAGGACCCGGGCTCGCGCGGGGCCCGCGACGACCTGGCCTACTGGGGCCTGCGGCCGGTGCCTGTCCCGGTGGACGAGCACGGGCTGCAGGTCGGTGAGCTGGCCCGCGGCGACCAGCGGGCGGTGCTGCTCACGCCCGCGCACCAGTTCCCCACCGGGGTGGTGCTGGCCCCGCAGCGCCGCCGTGACCTGCTGGACTGGGCCGCCGCGGCGGATGCCCTGATCGTCGAGGACGACTATGACGCGGAGTACCGCTATGACCGGGCGCCCGTCCCGGCGCTGCACGCGTCGGCGCCCGGTCTGGTCGCCTACGCCGGCAGCACGTCCAAGACGCTGGCCCCTGGCATGCGCCTCGGCTGGCTGATCCCGCCCGCCCGGCTGCACGCCGACCTGGTCGAGGCCAAACACGCCAGCGACCTGGGCAGCCCGGCGCTGCCGCAGCTGGTGCTGGCCCGGCTGATCGCGAGCGGGGAGCTCGAGCAGCACATCCGGCTGGTCCGCAAGCGCCAGCGGAGCCGGCGTGACGCCCTGCTCGGGGGGCTGCGCTCGTACCTCCCCGAGGGCCGGGTCCAGGGCATCGCGGCCGGCCTCCACCTGCTCGTCACGTTTCCCGGGCTGGCCGGGCAGGCCAGCGACACGGACCTGGCCGAGGCGATCCTGCGGGCCGGGGTGGTCGTCCAGCCGCTGTCCTGGCACCGGCAGCGGCCGGGGGTGCCGGGACTCGTGCTGGGATACGCCGCGCACACCCCAGACCGGCTGCACGAGGCCGCCCGGCGCATCGCGCGGGCCGTCAGGCAGGCCGTGCCCTAGCGGGCGGGGCCCTAACGGGCGGGGCCCGCAGGCTCCCCAGTCGTCTGGGCGGCGGCGCGCTTGGTGTCGGAGCGCCGGTGCCGCCGGGCCACGGCCCGCAGCTGGCTGATCCGCGCCGCTCCGGCCAGGACGACCAGGAGCACGCCGCATACCGCCGAGAGCAGCAGGGCCACGCCGAGCGGCAGGCGGCCGTGCAGACCCAGGTAAGAGACGCTGACTTGACTGCCATTCTGCAGGATGAAGATCAGCAGGAGCAGCAGCACGACGGCGAAGAAGCCCACCGCGACCCAGAGCCCGCTGGTCCTGGTGCGCTTGATCCTGTGCTGGGGCAGCGCGGCCGCGGCCGGCGGCGCGGCCTGCTGCGGTGCGGTCGGCGACAGCGGCGGCTGGCTGTCCGGCGCGAGTTCCGGCATCGGCTGCGGCGCCACGGCGCCCGGCAAGGGGGCGGCCGCAGGTGTGGGTCCGTGCTGCGGTTCCGTGGTCATCTGGCATCCCCTCGTCAGCGGCATGCGCTCGCGTCCCCTTTTACTGCCCTGCTCCTGGACGATTATGCATCGCGCGACTGCCGCACGGCTCGCTCCATCGCGGCGGCCCGGGAGGATTTGTCTGCAGTTTCGGGGGTGATAGCACCCGAAACTGCAGACAAATCGGCGGGCGGGCTGGGGGCGGCGGGCCGGCTGGGGGCGGCGGGGGCGCGGGGGTCAGCTGCCCAGGTAGGCGAGGACGGCGAGGACTCGCCGGTTGTCGTCGTCGGAGGGGTGCAGGTCCAGCTTTCCGAAGATGGACGCGGTGTGCTTGGCCACGGCGCGTTCGGTGATCACGAGCCGCTGGGCGATGGCGGCGTTGGACCGGCCTTCGGCCATGAGGGCGAGCACCTCTCGTTCGCGTGGGCTCAGCGCGGCCAGGTTGCCGTCGCCGGTGTTACGGGCGAGCAAGCGCGCGATCACCTCCGGGTCCATCGCGGTGCCGCCGGCCGCGACCCGGCGCACCGCGTCCACGAACTGGCCGCTGTCGAACACCCGGTCCTTGAGCAGGTACCCGATGCCGCCGCTGCCGCTGGCCAGCAGTTCGCGGGCGTACAGCTGCTCGACGTACTGGGAGAGCACCAGCACGGGCAGGCCGGGCACCTCGCGCCGGGCGGCCAGCGCGGCCCGGATGCCCTCGTCGGTGAAGGTCGGCGGCAGCCGGACGTCGACGATGGCCACGTCCGGCTGGTCGGCGGCCACCGCGGCGAGCAGGTCGGCCCCGTTGTCCACGGCCGCGGTGATCTGCAGGCCGTGGGCCTGCAGCATGCGCGTCAGGCCGTCCCTCAGCAGGAAGAGGTCTTCGGCGATGACAATGCGCACGGGATGTCCATGGTTACCGCGGTCGGGCCGCCCGGCGGGCTGCTGACGGCGAGCACGCCGTCGAACGCGGCCACCCGCCTCTCGATCCCGCGCAGCCCCCCACCCGCCTCCCCTCCCCCCTTCAAGGCCGGCTCGGCGCCGCCGTGACCGTTGTCGGTGACGCCGATCCGCAGCATCCCCTCGGCGTGCCGGATGTCGATCCAGGCCTGCCGGGCCTCGGCGTGCTTGGACACGTTGGCCAGCAGCTCGCTGACCGCGAAGTAAGCGGCCGACTCGACCGGTTCCGGCAGGCGGCCCCGCAGGTCGCTGGCCAGGTGTATGCGCATCGGGCTGTCCAGGGCCAGCGCCCGGATGGCTTCGGCCAGGCCGCGGTCGGCCAGCACCGGCGGGTGGATGCCGCGGACCAGGTCGCGCAGTTCGGCCAGGGCCTTGACCGAGGCGTCGCGGGCCTCGATGAGCAGCGCCCGGGCTCCGTCCGGATTGGTGTCGATGATCTGACCGGCGGCGTCCAGGGTCATCCCCATGGCGACCAGCCGGGCCTGGGCTCCGTCATGCAGGTCCCGCTCGATCCGGCGGATTTCGGCCGCCCCGGTGTCGAGGACCTCGGCGCGGGTCTCGGTCAGCTGCTGGACCCGCAGCGCCAGCTCGGCGTGCCCGGCCGGCGCCAGCACCGAGCGGGCCAGCAGGCCGTAGCCGCGCAGCAGCCACGGGGCCACCAGCACTCCGGCCGAGGCGATGGCCAGGCCCAGCACGACCAGCGTCCTGGCCGTGTTGCCGGGAAAGGCGGGCGGCGGGATGGTCCGGACGAACTCGGGTCCGATGAACCCGATCAGGCCGACGAGGATAATGACGGCGCTCGCGGCGGCCAGGACCACCGCGACCAGGTTCACGGTCATCCACAGCAGGGCCCGCCAGGTCACCGGGTCCGTCAGCAGCCACGTGAGCCGCCCGGTGAAGCTGAGCTCCTGGCCGTCGGCCGGCGGCGGCGACCCGGGCGGTTCGGCGATCGGCACGCCGCACCACTCCCCGGCCAGCTGCCTGGTCAAGCTGGCCAGCCGGCGCACGCCCAGCAGCGCGTCCGGGAGCAGGGCCCGGCCGATGCCGAGCCCGCTGCCCAGCAGCAGCAGGGCCACCAGCACCCGCTGATCGCGAGGACCCCCGTTGCCCACGATCAGCACCCCGGCACCCAGCGCGGTGAGACCCACCGCGGCCAGGATCATCACCAGCGGCCCGAGCCCGGCCAGCATCAGTCCGGCGAACGCCAGCCCGCGCGCGGCGGCCACCAGGCCGGCCCCGAGGCCGAACCGTGGCCTGCCGCGCCGGGCTGCGATGGGAACGGTCATCGGAGGCCTCCTTCCGTCCCTGCCAGTCTGCCGGGCAGCGTCCGGGCTGTCAGTGACGCTGGACCCCGGATACCAGGTGTACTTAGGTCTACCCGGGAAACGCCGGTCAGCCGTATCCAGTGGACCAGCTACGAGCCCGCCAGCCGGCGCTGGCATTTCCAGCTCATCGAGGGCGGCTGGCTGCTCTGCTGCCAGCCGTCGCATCGCCGCCGGGCCGCCCGATCATATTCAGCCGAACGGATGCGGGTCACGCCCCGGCATCAGCGCCAGCGCCTGCGCCCCCCGCAGGCTAACCGGGGCCTGATCGGCGGCCGACCTAAATCACGCATAGTAATTAATGATTACGGAACGTTGATACGGCGCATAAATGCCAGGTGCGTCGTACACACAGCTCATCGAGTTGCGAAAACGCCCGGACGGGTCCGTGCGGCTGGTGGGCGGCACTGCGGGCGGGGGCGGTGTGGCGGGCGATGGTCCTGCTCGTGGCCGTGCTCGCGGTGGCGGGCCTGGCACCGGCGGCCCGGGCCGCGGCGGCCAGCCCGCCCGGGCTGGCCGCCATCCCGGCACGCTACCTGGCCTTGTACCGGGCGGCGGCCCGGACCTGCCCCGGGCTCTCCTGGGAGGTGCTCGCGGGGATCGGCACGATGGAATCGGGCAACGGCCGGTCCAACGCGCGCGGCGTGCACAAGGGCAAGAACCGCAAGGGCGCCGAGGGGCCGATGCAGTTCGAGCCGGCCACGTTCGCCGAATACGCCGTCCGGGCCAACCCGTCCGCCAGGCTCACCCCCTACGATCCCGCGGACGCGATCTACACCGCCGCCCGGATGCTGTGCGCCGACGGCGTGGCCGGCGGGTCGCCGCCGGGGCTCCGCCAGGCGATCTTCGCCTACAACCATGCCTGCTGGTACGTCAGGGACGTGCTGGCCATCGCCGCCCGGTACACCGCGGCCGCCCGGCCCCGTCATCCGGCCGGGAAGCACCCGTCCCGCCGGCAGCATAGACCGCGCCGACAGCACCAGCCGCAAAAGCACCATCCTCCACATAGAGCCCATCAAGCGCGTGGCCATCACCAGCTGGCGCAGCGCCACCACTCGACTCAGCGACACCACCCGGCCCAAAAGCACCACCGACCAGCCCAGCAGCAGCAACGGCTGGTCCAAAAACACCATCGGGCGGCCCAGCGGCACCATCATCCGGCCCAGCGGCACCAACGGCACCAACGGCCGGGCAGGCGAGCCGCACGGGGCGGCCCCTGCACGGCTTCGCACCAGGCGCGCGGGTATGGTCGGTCTCATGGTGCTCGCACAGCGCAAGGTCCTTCTCCTGGCCGCCGACGACTTCGAGGACATGGAGCTGCTGTATCCGCTGTACCGGCTGGCCGAGGAGGACGTCGAGGTAACCGTGGCCGGGCTCGATGACCACCCGGTGCGGGGCAAGAAGGGCCACGGCCCGGTGCCCGTGGATACCACCGTGACCCAGGTGGCCGAAGGTGATTTCGACGCCCTGGTCATCCCGGGCGGCTACGCGCCCGACAAGCTACGGCGCTCGGAAACCGTGCTGGACCTGGTGCGGGCGTTCGACGACGCCAAGAAGCCGATCGCCTTCATCTGCCACGCTGGCTGGGTGCCGATCTCGGCCAGGATCATCAAGGGCCGCCGGGCCACCAGCGTGGGCGCCATCCGCGACGACATGGTCAACGCGGGCGCCGACTGGGTGGACGTGGCCACCGTGGTCGACGGCAACCTCATCTCGGCCCGGACGCCGGCCGACCTCGGGCCCTGGATGAAGGCCCTGCTGAAGGCACTGGGCTGAAGGCACTGGGCTGAAGGCACTGGCCGTGGGCTGACCTGGTTAGCCGCCTGCCTGGCCGAGCGCCGCCGCCAGCGCGGTCACCGCCGCGTCCGCCGCGACCCGGGCGGTCAGCGCGTGCGTGTGGGCCCGGTCGACATCGCCGAGGGCGATGCAGTCGAATGCGACCTGCGCGTCGTGCTGGGCGGCCTGCAGCTCGCGGGCCGCTTCCTCCAGCGCCGGGCTGCTCTCGGCCTCTGGCTCGATCATCCTCGCTCTACCTCCTGGTCGGGGAACTCCTCGGTCCGGATCAAGCTCGGGGCTGAGAAGCCTACCCAGCCGATCCGGCGTCATGTGTGAGCGCGGCCACTCCCCGGCTCCGGCTGGGCCGGGCGACCTGCGGTAGGTTCGGCGGGAGGCGCCGGAGTCAGGGGCCGGAGTCAGGGGCCGGAGTAAGGGCCAGAGTAAGGGGATGTATGTGCCGCTTGTTCGGGCTGAGCGCGGGCCCGGCCCGGGTCAGCGCGACATTCTGGCTGCTGGACGCCCCTGACTCGCTGCGGGTGCAGAGCCACCGCAACGCGGACGGGGCAGGCCTGGGGTACTTCGGCCCGGTGGGCGAGCCGGTGCTGGACAAGCAGCCCGAGCCGGCGTTCCGCGACCAGGAGTTCCTCCGCGCGGCCAGGCAGGCCGAGTCCTCGGCGTTCGTGGCGCATGTCCGGTGGGCGACGGCCGGCGGGCGGACGGTGCGTAACACCCATCCGTTCGGTATGGAAGGCCGCGTGATGGCCCACAACGGCGGCTTCGGTAACCTCGCCCAGCTGGATGCCGAGCTCGGCCGCTACGCCCGCCTGGTGCTTGGCGACACCGACTCCGAGCGGTATTTCGCGCTGATCACCAAGGAGACCGACGCGCGCGGCGGTGACGTGGGGGCCGGGATCGCGGCCGCGGCCAGCTGGATCGCCGAACGCCTGCCGGTCTCGTCGCTGAACGCCATCGTCGCGGCGCCCGGTGAGCTGTGGGCGCTGCGCTATCCGGGCCAGCACGCCCTGCACCTGCTCGACCGCCCGGCCGGCCCGGAGCTGCATGTACGCAGCGCGACGTCGTCCGTGCACGTACCCGAGCTGGACCGCACGGCCTCGGTGGTCATCGCGTCCGAGCAGCTCGACGGCGAGACCGGCTGGCGGATGCTCGCACCCGGCGAGCTGGTGCACGTCCGGCCCGACCTGTCCGTCGACTCCCGTATCGCCGTCCCGCAGCCGCCGGCGCACCTGGTCCCGCTGCCGCCCGGCAACCCGAACATCGACACCTGATCCGTGTGCCCCGAGGGAGGCTGGCCGGGATGGCTGTCGGCCGGGCGGGATCCAGGAGGGAACGACTAAGTTAACTGCGCCTCGGCTTGCCGTCGGCTGGCGAACTTTCCTGCGGCCTCGCGATGCTGCGGCGACAGCGCGGGGTCAGTGGCGTCGATAGCCTGGCTGGCGCGTTCCCTGGCCTCGGCCTTGTCGCCGTCAAGCATGAAAACCCGCGCCGCGTACCACAGGACCAGGCCGCTCCTTGGCGCCGCAGCCAGTGCGTCCTCGATATCGCGGCACGCTCCCACGAGATCATCGAGTTCGGCGAGGGCCAGCCCGCGGGCCGCCAGAGTGGACGGGCGGGCATGCGTGGTTACCCGGTCCAGGTCGAGCATCGCAGCGCGCGCTTCACCGAGATCAGCGAGGATTTCACCCCGCGCCCGCAACGCGGTGATGTTTCCTGCGGCTTTCTCCAGCACCGCGGTGAGCACCGCCACCGCGCCGCGGCCTTCGCCGAGCAGCCACAACGCCAGAGCCAGTTCCGTCTGCAAGACGAGGTCGTTAGGCACGTGGTCAAGAGCGGACCGCAATTGGGTGACCGCGCTCATCAGCTCGCCCTGGGCGACCAGGGTCTGCCCTACGGCGGCAAGCTGGCGGGCTACCGCATCGGTGTCGCGGACCGCTTCGTAGAGGTTAGCGGCCTTCCGGTACCGCTCCTCGGCCTCCTTGGGCTTCTCCCGCTCGTAGGCGAGGTTGCCGAGCAGCGAACCAGCCTCCGCGCGCAGCCGGAGGTCGGTGTCATGTGAGGTACGGACCGTCTCGTTGGCGTAACGTTCAGCCAGGTCCAGCTCCCCCAGGACCATGGCCCGCCCGGCCGCCCTCAGGTATTCCGCGGGCTCAGTCGACGGCGGATGCTCGTCAACGGCCTGCCTGAGGGGCTCGATGAGGCGGTCACTGAGCAACTCGTACCACCGCGCGCCTGATCGCCGCTCAGCGGTGAGGAGATGCCGGTCCTCGAGCGCCCGTGTGACCGCATTAGGCATGCCGGCCGTGACGGCCGCGCCCTCGTAGGCGGTTCCCTCGTCCCGAGTTCGGTGATGAAGGTGCTTTGCAGCCAGGCTCGGAGCCGCGTCACCGGCAAGTCGTGGTCTTCGGCCACCGCCGCGACGATCTGGCCGCAATGACTGGCCAGCGCGGCATCGGCGTCACCGTACCGGCGCAGCTCGCGCCGGGTGATGGCGTCACCGTACCGGCGCAGCTCGCGCCGGGTGATGAGGTCCAGGCCGGCCGGCAGCGAATCCCAGAGATGTGCGCAGACGACCTGGAGGATGGCAGGCTGGACGTCGTCGCCGGTGATGCAGTGCTCGCCGCCCCCTAGCGGGGCGATCCGGCTGGTCTGCAGGTCCGTGACGATGGCCTCGGCCACCCCTTCGTCGTATGACCGAGAGGTGTCCCTGGTCGGCCCGACCACGGCCTCGATCGCATCTTGCCTGCTCAATGGCGTAACGAGATGCCTTGCTCCGGGACCGAGCACGTCGGCGACTATGTCCACGGCTTCACTACGCACCGCGAGGAGCAGATGCAGCCGGGGCTCTTCTTCCATCGCCTCGGCCAGCTCGGCGAGGAATAGCCGACGGTAGGACAGGCGGGGGCCCGAATCGGCGGCCAGCTCCTCCACCTGGTCTATGGCCGCGAGAACGGGGCCGTCCTGACCGTCGGCGCGGGACTGCACGTAGTCACGAACGGTACGGCCAGCCAACCGGGTGACCGCCTCGTCCGGCGACCATGATCGCAGCAGCGCGAGAGTGTAGGGGTTGTGATCAGCGCGGCAAACGGGAATGTCTCACCATAGGAAAGGCGGCCGAGCGGGAGAACCTCGGCGCGGCCATCAGTTCCATCCGCACCTTCACATCCGCATCCAAAGTCGCACGCACCATCCGCGCCAGACCGTCAGCCCTGCTTCTCGGGAGCTGTCGGCCTGGCGGCCAAGCCCCCGCATCAGGCATCAGACACCAGGGCTTCACAGGTGGTTCGAGGTCTGGACGTAGCGGTCAATCGGGCGCACCTAGATAAGGAGTTCGGCACAGCTATCTTCCGAAGCCTTACCGACTTGGCGGCCAACCTCAACTAACCCTCTGCCTCGAACAACTCTGCCACCAGCTTGTGTGACGCCCCGACCATTCCGGCGGCCATCGCCGGGGTGAGCGCGGGCAGGTCGGTCGCGTGTATCTGGCTGTTGCGGAACTTGCGGCCGAAGTGAAGCACCTCGTGGGCGTCATCGCCCACCAGACCACCCGCCTTCGCCTGGTCGATGAGCTGCGCGAAGGATGTGTTCTTCCCAGCGTTGAGTCGCACCCGGAAAGCCGCTTCGACCGCCTGCAAGCTCCTGGTCACGGCATCCATGAAGTTCTCAAAGGTGTAGTAGCCATCGACGTACATCTGCCGCGACCGGGCCAGCAGAGCGGCCACGCCCGCGGGTGTACGTTCCGACACCGGCCACTTCTCGGTACGCGCCCGCAGGACTTCGACGCTCATCGGTAGCGGACGGCCAAGCTCATCCACATCACCGGCGAAGTTCAGGGAACGGCTGTCAGGCTGATGGTCGGACATGCGGGCACACCCCCCTGGCGCCCGAACTCGGCGACCACCCGAGGGTGGTACGGATCAGCAGCGACTTATAAGCCTAGTAACACGGCCGTCTCCGTTGACCTTCTCTTCTCGCTCCGCCATCATGAGTGGAGAACGCTTCTCGCAATTTCTCGAAGCAGGAGGACACCCCATGCGCGCCCGCTTCCTCGGCAAAGACCCCGAGTCCCAAGTGGAGAACTCACCCACGCTGTTCGCCACCGACCGTACCGACCGTGTGACGTACATCGCCCAGGGCTGGAAGGTCACCGACCCCCAGGCCCTCGCGGACATCGGCCCGGTGCCTGACCACGAAGCCCTCATAGAGATCCCGGAAGACGTGCTGAAGATGTACGTCCGTCGCTACCAGCAGGAGGAGCACTGACGTCGCTCATCCCACCCGGCCCAGGCATCCGCGAGTTCTTCCGTTCCTTCGAGCACACCGCCTACCGGCTGGAAGCCCGCGACCGCTACGACGCGGACTACGAGAACGAGTCGTTGCGTAAGTTCCTCGCGGGTGAACCGGACGACTTGCCCTGGATGCAGAGCTGGTTGGACTTGCTGCAGGAGACGACGGCCACCGGACGACGGTTCGCCCGTGTTCGCCTGGTGAGCCTGCCGCTCACCGACTACAGCCGCTTCGGCGTGTGGTGCGCACAGTTCACCAACGCGGCGGGCGAGGACATCCGCTACCTTGACCGAAGCCAGGCCCAAGCCGCGGGCCTGCCCAACCACGACTACTGGCTGTTCGACTCCCGGCATCTGCTGCGCATGCACTTCGATGAGCGCGACGCCTTCCTGGGCGGTGAGATCATCGAGGATGCAGCCGAGATCGTGAAGGCAAACTACTGGCGTGATGCCGCCTGGCACTACGCCACCAGACGGGATGACTTTGCCACCCAACAACAACTGGGACGCCTCTAACGTCCATGAAGCGCGAACCGCGCTGGGCAAACGACTCCGCGAGCTGCGATCTGCCACTGGCCTCAGCGGTCGAGCGCTCGCGGAGTCTTTGTCGTGGCCGCCATCCAAAGTGTCCAAGCTGGAGACCGGCCGCCAACTTCCAACGGACGATGACATCCGCGCTTGGACGCAGGCCACTGCCAGCGAGGAAGAAGCCGAAGCCCTTCTAGCCTCCCTGCACACGCTAGAAGTCCAGCACGCCGAGTGGCAGCGGGTGCTCCGCACCGGCCTCAAGCCCCGTCAGCAAGAACTCATCGAGTGGGATCAGCGAACGAAGCTGTTCCGGGTGTTCGAGGCGACGGTCATACCCGGCCTGCTGCAAACGCCGGAGTACGCGCGGGCACGATTCGCCGAGGGCATCCGTCGCCTGAAGCTGCCCAACGACATCAACGAGGCAGTGGCCATGCGGGTGCAGCGCCAGCAGATCCTGTACCGGCCGGACAAGCGGTTCCACTTCGTGCTGACCGAGGCGGCCTTGTGGCTCCGACTCTGCCCGCCAGGCGTGATGCTCGGCCAGCTCGACCGTCTAGTGTCGTTGTCGCAGTTGCCGAACGTGAAGCTAGGGATCATCGGGTTCGAGACCCAGTACGCCACCTCACCGTGGCATGGTTTCTGGTTGTATGACAATGAGCGGGTGCTCATCGAGACGTTCTCGGCGTCTCTTGATCTCCGCCAGCCGCAAGAGCTGGAACTGTATGGCACTGTCTTCGAACAACTCGCGGCGGTGGCGAGCTATGGGCGGGCGGCGCGGGAGATCGTGAATAGGGTGGCGGATGAAATCTCGCAGGAGACGATGAGCGATGATTAGCGGTTCCACAAGAGCAAAATTTGCAAAAATGGTCGCACGCCACAATAATTGAGATATATCTATACAAACTTTCACCAAACAAGAGGTGAGGCTCAAATTGTCGCAGGCTCCAGAATATAAGAATATTACCGCTACGGTCCGAACACCTCGGTGCGCCATACTCATCAACGAGAACAGCAACACTTGGAGAGCCGCCGCGAGCGGCGCCATCCAGCATTCCTCTGAAGTATGGGGAGGTCGGCACTTCCTCATCGTGCCTACCGATGGCACCAGGATCAAGGATAAGTTTTGGGAAATACTTGAAGCATACGACCCCGACCAAATCGCGCTGTATAACCTTACTTTCTCTGACATGCAAGATGCGGAACCCGACCGTTATGCCGAAACCAAGCAGAAGTTTCATGATGAGTACGCAAAGAAGAATTACGGTCTAGAATTTGATAAATGGTTTGCTGACAGCGCGGACATGTCCCCGATTGACGAGCTTACGATTAGCAACGACCTGGAAAGGCAACTCATCAATCGGCTGAGCCCCTTCCATTTTCAGGGGCGGGCTGCGCGGGATAGGCTCTCACGCAACGCAGGATTCCACTACCCCTTCACCAAAGTAGCCGATATTCTTGGCTCCGCAAATCGCAAGCCCATGGAGGTGATGTTGCCCAAAGACACCGAAGATCCGACGATTGCCTTGCTGGTACATTCTCAAACTGGCATCGCCGCGCGTCGTTACTGCGACGAACTGGCTAAAGAGGGTGTGACAAGCGCTGGGCTGCCCGCAACGTACAGCACGAAAGAGTTCGTCCGTGATGTGTTTAGCGGCAAACGTCAAATGATAGCTGACACCAGCACGCCGAAGCCAACCGAGTATATGCCGAAGACGCCCTTCGGCCTCAGCATGTTGCACCTGGGGCAGTACTACCAACTTGGCCGCCACCAGGAAGAAAAAGAATCCCCAGTGGTCGTAATCGGAGATACCGTGGACGACTTCTGTCTCTACTATTCTTTGTCACGCATGCACGAGTATGTCTACTGGCTACCACTTTCATGGCTGAGGGATTGCCACCGACTCATCAACCAGAATCGGCAGCGCTATCAACAGGGCCAAGCGCAGCAGCAGCTCAACATTCAGCAATCCGTGACTCTAGGTCTTGTAAATCTCTTTTTCGATTCAATTCACTATGGGCAAACCGATAAGCGCCTCGAACTGCGCAGCATGAGCCTGACAAAGAGGCAACTGATTGCATACCGCGGGCAGATGGCGGACTGTTCATATCTAGACCGTGCACGGTGCGTTGCGAGCATCGACTGCGCACCCATCGAGCAGACCTCCACGGACTGCGTCCTTCGGGTTTTTGAAGAAAATAACTACACTAACCACCAATCAATCATTTTTATTGACGGCGGGAGCGTCAGCCCGCTTCCTACCCCAAAACCGAAGAATTTTAATCCTGTCAAGCCGTCCGGCCACTACTGGCTGACATCGCTTCAGATCGAGGGCTATATGCCGCCTTCGGTGCCGTCACTCGGAACTGCGATGATCAACATGCACGGGCTAACCAACGAATCCCGCGTTGCCGCAGATGGCATCGCGTACCATTGCCCGAATATTGGCTATTTTGGAGGCGACATTGATGTTGTCCTGTTCAAGCCCAAGATTCGTCTACCAGATGAGCTGGCCATGCTCGGCGCATATTTCGAAAGCGCTGGCATAACCATCAACTATTCGGACAAGGGTAACTATGTCCACGACACGATCAGGAGATTTGGAGGGCTTGATGAAGCGGGAGCATTTATCAAAGCGTCAACCACTCGCGGCATACTGGATGACTTCCTGCTGAAGTCGAATAACTCGGATGGTTCGGTAATCTACCTCACGAACGATCAACGCACCTATCTGAACTTCAAGGCTTTCGAAGCCAGCCTCAAGGATGCTGAACGGGCGGTCGCGCTAGTTGACCAGCTGGTGGGCAAGCATATACTTCAGCACGGCTACATACTCCAGTGCCAGCGATGCCGTCTCGCCTCATGGTATAGCCTTGATGTCTTGACATCGGACTTTACTTGTAACCGATGCGACTTTCGACAACAATTCACTCGGACACACTGGAAGAACCCCGAAGAACCCCATTGGTACTACAAGCTAGCCGAGACCGTTTATCAATTCTACAGGAACGACTCGCACCTCACAGTACAAACTCTTTACAAGCTGAAGAGCCAGACGAAGTTCGCCTTTCATTACCTTCCGGAAATCGAACTTCACGGGTTCCCCGCGCCAGGAGAAAAAAGAGAGATAGATGTCGCCTGTGTGGCGGATGGTCGTATCATCCTGGGCGAGTGCAAGACCGAGCCGCTGAAGCCAAGTTTCGCCAAGACTTTCGAAGAGTTGGTTCAGGTACTGGGCAGACATCCAGATCAGATCGTGTTCGCCACCACGCGTACCGTGAGTGATGCCTCTAAGACACGAATTGGTGGACTGCCAAACTCTTCGATATTGACATTCGCCGACCTGTACGACGCATAGCAATGGCCATCCCACGGCCTCGCTGAGAACCTAGTCCCACGTCCAACCGTTCACGGCCGCTCGCCTGCTTCCCCGAATTTCCCGCATCCGGCCTGGCTTGGATGTCTCTAGAAATCTCAAGAAACATTCTTCCGCTCTGGCTTTAACACCCCTACTCTCCTAACCATCGGCCCGTCATCCGAGGGGCGGGCCGCATGGTCGAGGAGACCTTAAGTGCGTGTCAGCGTCCCCCTGCTTGCCAGGGAACAAATAGAGCAACTTCCCGACCGGGCACGGGAAGTCATCGAATACCGCAAATCAGGGTTGTCGCTCAATCACATCCAGGGCTGCCCGCTGGACTGCTCGTATTGCATCCGCCATACCTACGGGTTGTGGGATCAGCGGGCGCCGCGTGCGCTCATGTCCGACGCTGAGGCCGTCGAAGCACTGGTTGGACATCGCTACTTCCAGCCGCACGTCACGCCGCTGCAACTGTTCAACCGGGCCACTGACCCGTTCTTGCCCGTCGTCCGGCCGCATACCTTTGCGGTGCTGGAAGACCTTGACGCGCGGGGACTACGGAATCATGTGCTGGTCATTACGCGGCATCAGATGAAGCCCTGCGACATCGACCGGCTAAACAGCCTGGCCAACCTCAAGGTGACGCTCTTGTTCACCTGGAGCGGCATCGAAGACAGCCGCATCGAGCCGTACCCGTCGAGTGTCGCCGCCGCGTCATTGCGGCTCATGAGCGCGCCGCAGCAGCGGAAGTACCGCACCGTTCTGTACTGGCGTCCGCTGGTGCCGGGCCTCAACGACTCACCGGCGCATCTGGATGCCGCCTACCACCTGGCCCAAGCCGCCGACGCGTCAGTGTTTACCGGCCTGTTCTACCGTGATGAGATCGCGGCGTATTACCGGAGCAACGGCCTGCCGGAGCCATACGAGGACACCGCGCGGCGGAAGATCGTGCCGGAGACGTTGGAACGTCGGGTGCTGGCCGCCTTCGATGAGTCCACGCCGTTGTTTCGCAAGACTTCGTGTGCCGTCAGCTACGCGCATGGCCTGCCCGACTACAACGGCCATGTCGGGATTGCTGAACTCTGCGACATCTGCCCCCTCACGCAGCTCGACCTCTGCCAAAGCGCGCACCGCGTGCCGACTGTGGCACTGCTGCACAAAGTGGCTGCCAGCGTGCCGGAAGGTCGCGGCCTGGTGGTGGAGTCCATTACGGGGCGCTCAGCCGTGGTGTCCGGCCTGCCAGATGAGCAACCCCGCTACTACCTCCAACACGCCCTGGGGTTCCAAGTGCATGACGCCGCTCATCCCCATCACGCCAGGCAGCATGGACGGGCCGGTATTGGCTGGGAGGAGGCTCAAGATGACTGACTGGACAACGCTTCGCTACGTGGTGGTCGATGTCGAAGGCAACGGCCACCAACCGCCGGAGCTGGTGGAGCTGGCCGTGGTGCCCATCGTTGGCGGCGTGGTAGGCGAACCTGCAAGCTGGCTGGTGAAGCCGGAGCATCCCATTCGGTACTTCGCCACCTCCGTCCACGGCTTGATAACCGGTGATGTCGCCGACTGTCCGCCTATCACCGACATCGCGGCCGAGGTTCTAGCCGCTTTGGATGCGCCCGCCCTCGTTGCCCACACCGCCCACGTGGATGTGGATGTGCTTCGCCGCGAGCTGGATGGATGGCGGCCGCCCGAAGTCTTCGACACGCTCAAGCTCGCGCGGCGACTCGTGCCGGAACAGCCCAACTACAAGCTCGGCACGCTGGTGGAGCGGTTCAAGCTGGCCGAGGGCTTGCCGGATGGGCTGAAACCCCACCGGGCGACGTATGACGCGCTGGTCACGGCGCGGTTGTTCGTTCTCCTCGCCAGTATGGCGGCCACGTTGGAAGACCTGCGCGGTCAGCCTCCCGAGAAGGTTGATGAAGATGCTCTCTTCTAACCAGCACCGCGGCCTGTTCGTCAGCGTGGACGGGCCGAGCGCGGCCGGGAAGTCGACCATCGTGGAACACCTGGCTCAACTGCTGGTGGCCAGCGGCGAAGAAGTCCATGTCACAGCGGAACCCAGTGGCGGCCCCATCGGGAACCTGTGCCGTGCGTTGACCGAATCCGTCACCGGCTACGCCCTAGCCTCCTTGTACGCGGCGGATCGCTACCACCATCTTGCGAGCGAAATCCGGCCGCACACCGAAGCCGGGCGCACGGTCATAAGTGACCGCTATGTGCCTTCGAGTTTGGTCATGCAGCGCTTTGACGGTCTCGATCTGCCATTCCTCATGAGCCTCAACGAGCGGGCCGACAAGCCCGATCTGGCAGTTATCCTCGACGCCGATCCCGAGGTCATCTCGCAGCGCCTTCACGAGCGCGGCCCGCATAACCGCTTCCAACTCTCGCCGGATAGCAGCAAGGCCGAAGTCGGGTTCTACCGGGAAGCCACCGACCACCTGATGCGGGCCGGTTTCCCCGTGCTGGTGGTGGACGTGAACTGCCGCCCGCCCGAGCAATCTGCTGGCGTGATAGCCGAGCGGCTGACAGCGCTGCTCGCCATGCGCCGGATGTGATCGCCATGCCCCCCGAAGACCCAGCGCCGCGCGAGACCATGCGCCAACACCTCGGCAAACTGGCCGAGAAGCTGACCACTAACGGCGTGCTGGCCGAGCTGGTGGGCGACATTGCCAAGCCCTATCTCAACGTGGCCTTGAGTGGCACGCCCAACCAAACCGAGCGGGTGCTCTGCCAACTTGACGAGGGTTGGTGGTGGTTCTGGTGGGCGTGGGAGCAGCCCATTGGGTCGGTGGATGATCCCGAACTGGTCATAGACCGCATCGCCTTGATGCTGCGCTCTCTGGAGGCGGAGCGATGAACGCCTATCCTTCCCCGTCATCCCCTCCACCCCGAGACGGCAGGGCCGACACCATACACAGCACTGGACTCCCGCGCCATAGTGCTGAGTCCCGCGCTGGTGTCGGCCCTGTTTCCCATGCCAACGGGCGTCCACCCGTGCGCTATCCGCTGGTGAGCCAAATGACGCCGCTCGGTGCACTCACTAGCGCGCCTGGTGCTGCGCGGGCGCATCTGCGAAACACCCTCGCCGAGTGGAACATGGCGGCCTACACAGACGTCGCGGAACTGCTGACCAGCGAACTCATCACCAACGCCGTGCTGGCCTCGACCGATGAGCAGGGCAATCCGGTGTACCTGAGCGGACAATTGCCGGTGGTCATCTTCCGCATGATCGCCCGCCCGGCCGTCCTGGTGCTGGAGGCATGGGATCTCATGCAAACCCCGCCCATCATGCGTCAGGTCGATGTCTGGGACGAGAGCGGCCGGGGTCTGTTCCTTGTGCACACGCTGGCACAGCGGTGGAACTGGAAGACCGCCCCGGACTGGCCGGGCAAATGTGTGTGGGCCGAACTACGCGAGCCGTCGCAACCGTAGCGCTCAGTAACAATGGAAGAAGGGATCACCATGCCGACCCGCGACAGCGCGGACGCAGCCAACGCCATAGACGAGGCCGTTTCTGGCGTGGCACTCATCGACACGTCAAAGCCCAACATTGCCCGCGTCTACGACTACTGGCTCGGCGGCAAAGACAACTTCGCGGGCGACCGGGAAGAAGCCGAGCGGATGCTTGGCGTCTACCCCCAAGCTGGCGCAGCTGGCGCGCGAGAACCGGCTGTTTTTGAGCCGGGCTGTGGCATGGCTGGCGAAACAGGGCATCCGGCAGTTCCTCGACATCGGTTCGGGACTGCCTACCGCCCAGAACACGCACCAGGTCGCGCAGGCGGTTGAGCCAGGCTGCCGCGTAATGTACGTGGACAACGATCCCATCGTGGTGGCCCATGCGAAGGCACTGCTCAGAGGCGGCAACGTCGATGCCGCGCGGGGCGACGTGCGCGACCCGGCAAGTATCCTCACCAACCCGTCAGTGGTTGCCCTGCTTGCCTCGCGCGAGCCGGTTGCCCTGATCTTGTGCATGATGCTCCACTTCTTCGGCGCGAGCACGGCCACCGAGATGACGGCGGCGTTCGTCAACTCCCTGGCACCCGGTAGCTACCTCGTGCTCAGCGTGGGGGCGGGCGATGAAGAGACGGGCAAGCAACTGACCAGCGAGTACACGGCTGTCACGCTCTACAACCACTCACCAGCGCAGATCGCTGGGTTCTTCGGCGGCCTGGAGCTGGTTGGGCCGGGCCTGACTGATGCGCGGGAGTGGGAGCCACACGCGACCGCGAAGCCAGCCGCACATACGGGCCGGCGGATTCTGGCAGGCGTTGGACGGAAGGTTGGTGCGTGATGGCTCGGCAACGACTGGTCGCGTGGAACGAGGATATTAGCAGCAAGTAACCCGAGGACTGGATCGCAATATCAAGCCGCCGGGTCGCTATGGCTATCATCCTCGCGGGCGTCCGAATCTGCAGGTTCCGGAACCCCGCCGACAGGGCGCGCAAGGATAATCTTATAAAGCTCGAATGCCAAGCCAAAAATGAGGGCATCCCAGATGTGCGGCCGCCGCACAGTATCGGCTTGGATGCCGTAGGGGTGCAGAATCTTCCCTGCTTCTTCGCGACGTCGATCAAGTGTCGTTCCTGATGTGCCTGGCGCGAAGGCACACAGAACTTCAAGGCCTCTCCGGTCTGACGGCTGATACAGAGAGCGACAACGCCACCGGTGGGAACCGCTCACGCGCCCGCACGGCGCCCCCGCTGGCACGAGAACACCACTAACCAGGCGTCAGCGTGGCCCAGGGACGCCATACAGCGCCCGCACGGCCCGCTTCCCGCCGATACGACGAACCCCGATCCCACTCGGGACCGGGGTTCGAACACCACACATTTGGTAGCCCCGACCGGATTCGAACCGGCGTTACCGCCTTGAGAGGGCGGCGTCCTAGGCCTCTAGACGACGGGGCCGTGCGCGGCCCCGGCAGGATCAAGCCGTCCTGCCCGAGCCGTAGTGCTGGTGTGGCCAGCGCGGTACAGACTACCGCCTCGCCACCGGTCAGGCCAACCGGCGGTCAGGCCGGATGGTCCGGGAATCCTCCCGGCATGAACAGGCGCGGACGTGAACTACGCCCGCGCCGTCAGCTGAGCTGCTGGGGTACCAGGACTCGAACCTAGACTAACAGGGCCAGAACCTGTCGGGCTGCCAATTACCCCATACCCCAATGGCATCGGACCCGGTGCATTCCTGGGCCGGGTCCGCCCACGAAGTCTAGCGGACTCCGTGCGCGCCGGCCAATCGGTTGAATCATAGCGGGTCGATCTCGGCCAGGCCGGCCTCCCGGTCCAGGCGGAGCCAGCGGGTGATCCCGGCCGAACGCAGGAACGGCACGTCGTGGCTGGCCGCCAGGATCGCGCCGCGATAGCCCTCGAGCGCCTGGGACAGCTGCCGGACCGACGCCATGTCCAGGTTGTTGGTCGGCTCGTCGAGCAGCAGCAGCTGGGGCGCGGGCTGCGCGAGCAGCAGGGCGGCGAGGACGGCGCGGAACCGCTCGCCGCCGGACAGCGTCCCGGCCGGCCGGTCCGCCCGCTCGCCGCGGAACAGGAACCGGGCCAGGCTGGCCCGGATCTCGTTCACCGAGGCGGCCGGGGCCGCCGCCCGCACGTTGTCGACCACGCTCAGTGAGTCGTCGAGGATATCGAGGCGCTGCGGCAGGTATCCGATCACCGCCCTCAGCCGGACGGTGACGCCCGGCCGTCCCGCCAGCCCGGCGATCGCGCGCAGCAGAGTGGTCTTGCCCGCTCCGTTCGGCCCGACCAGGGCGATCCGTTCCGGCCCGCGGACGATGAGTTCCGCGAGCGGCGCGACGGGAGCCGTGTCGGACCCGGGAGCGGCATCGGGAGCGGCATCGGGATCGGGATCGGGAGGCGCCGGAGCCGCCTTGAGGGCGGGAGACGCCGGATGCCAGTGCGGGCCGGCCAGCCCGGTCACGGTCAGAACGGTGCGGCCGGCCGGGACGGCCGTACCGGGCAGGCCGACCCGGATCTCCGCGTCGTCCCGGACGGCCTGTTCGGCCTCATCCAGCCGGTCGCGGGCCGCCTGGAGCCGCTCGGAGTGCAGTTCGCGGGACCGGCCCGCGGTCTCCTGCGCGGCGCGCTTACGGGCGCTCGCGACGATCCGGGGCAGGCTGCCCGAGGCGGCGACCTTCCGGCCCTGGCGGTCCCGCCTGGCCTGTTTGACGTGGGCCTCGACCAAGTCGCGCCGCTCCCGGCGGACGCCTGCGGCGGACGCGGTGACCGCGCGCTCCGCGGCGGCCTGCTCGGCCGCGAGAAGCTCTTCGTAAGCGGCCAGGTTCCCGCCGTAGATGCGGACCTTCCCGCCGGACAGGTCGGCGACCTGATCCACCAGCCCGAGCAGCTCGCGGTCATGGCTGACGATCACCATCACCCCGGTCCAGGACGCGACCGCGTCGTACAGCCGCTGGCGCGCATCCAGGTCCAGGTTGTTGGTCGGCTCGTCGAGCAGCAGGATGTCGGGCCGCCGCAGGAACAGCGCGGCCAGCGCGACCAGGATGGTCTCGCCGCCGGACAGCCGCTCGACCCGGTCGTCGAGGCCGAGCTGCGCCAGGCCGAGGCGGTCCAGCCAGGCCCGGGCGCGCTCCTCGACGTCCCAGTCGTCCCCGACCGCCGCGAAAGCGGCTTCTCCCGTCTCGCCTGCCTCGATGGCGTGCAGTGCGGTCCTGACAGCGGTAATGCCGAGCAGGTCGGAAACGCTGCGATGCGTGCCCAGCGTGATGGCCTGCGGCAGGTAGCCGACCTCGCCGCGGGCGAGGACCACGCCGGAACCCGGGGGCAGTTCCCCGGCGATCAGCCTGAGCAGGGTCGACTTACCCGAGCCGTTCACCCCGATCAGGCCGGTCCGGCCCGGGCCGAAGGACACGGTCAGGCCGGAGAGCACGGGCGCTCCATCGGGCCAGCTGAAACTGAGATCTGAGCAGATGATCGCGGCAGTCATCGGGCGTGGCTCCCAGCACGTAGGAAGGATTTCCGTTACGTGTGGCGACACCACGCCACGAGGGCTCAGCCGGAGGTCTCGCGCGCGCCGGACAGGCGCACGCGCGGTATCGCTGACCTCAGAACCTCAACGCCCTCTCCCGCCGCCGACAGCAGAGACGGCTTCCATGCTAGCCCGCCCCCTCGCCCCGCCAACACCATTTCACCCCGGCCTGGCCCGGGGATTCCATGATCGTGGCCAGTATCAGGCGCTATAGGGCTATGGTGCCAAGTCCGAAAACATAACCCAGTCTCGCCACCTGACCATCGAGGCGACTATCCAGCTCTGACCCGCCCCACGATAACGGCCGTTCCCCGCCACCTGCCGGGGAACGGCCAGCCCATGTAATTACATGATCACCAGCCCCCGCGGGGGGCGCTGTCTTGCCAGGGCGGCGCGGAACCCGCGCGCCGCGCGGACGGCGCGGAACCCGCGCCGCCCGCTAGTAGTCCCGGCGGACCCGGCAGTCCCCGTCCGCGAGCAGGCCAGGTACCGGGACGCTACGTCAGCGTGACCGGAACATGCCCGGCGCTAGCCGAGGGCAAAGATCCGGGAGGTGTCGTTGGGGTCGCAGGGCTCCATCACCAGGCGGGTGCCGTTGTTGCGGGTGAAGTTGCTCGCGGAGACGCACCTGTTGTAGGTGAAGTCAACGGGCCACGGGAATATCTGGAAATACGGACCGGCCGGGCTGCCGACGCCGGGCAGCTCCCACCAGATCTGACCAGTGGCCGTGGCCCTGTTGCAG
>WNGG01000489.1_pt1 | contig 87422 bp, 88 predicted proteins | sample 5400661 | NCBI WGS metagenome assembly WNGG01 (sample SAMN13153372, study PRJNA577476) | soil metagenome | isolation source: 100 cm soil or saprolite under Garry oak tree replicate 1 | place: USA:California | collected 2016-06-15
CGGTGGGGCGCTTCGGAGCTGTGAAGGGAGCCAGATGCTCCTGGAGGAGAGGAACCGTGGGGACGGTGAAGCGCGCCCCGGTCGAGTCTTCAACGATGAAATCGTCCCAGCTTCGCAACCCGACGAGCCGATAACCGGGCAGCGCGGTGCTGAGGCCATACGCTCGATCGAGGGCGGCCGCTCTCTCCTCGAACAGTATGAGGTAGTCGTCTCCGTACCACCCTTCGGTCATGGCCAGCCGCCTAACGGACCGCGCGTAAGCTGCGGGCGACTCCCGCAGCGGCGCAAGGGTGTCGGACGACAGTCTCGTGCCCGCCAGGGCACGACCCAATGGTTTCCCTTAAGGCGATCGCGCCCGCCAGCTTCACGCGCTTGTTAGGCGGCAGATCATAACAGCACCCTAGCGATCAAGGGCATACCGACGAGATAAGCGACCCCAGGTACAGCGTGGGCCCACCAAGTGGACCCGGATTTGTCCTCGGTATCGAGGTGGTATTCCTTGATCTCCGCGGCTGTATAGAATGCCGGCCATGTTTCCTTGCTACAGACGATGGCGTGGAAGACGCGATGAACACCGAACACCGAGAGTGAGGCCACTCCAGCCGCAACTATCGCGCGGCCGCTGGCACAGTTGGGAACGACGTAGCTATACAAGACGTATAGCAGGGCCGCAGGGAGCACGTTCAGAAGGACGAAAGCAACCAAGAGCCGGCGTCGGCACTTGCGCCGTTTGTCGAGGTCCGAGGCAACCAGGGCGAGGGCCGTGGCGAAGCCCCGATAAGGGACCGTCGCACCAATCACCGTCGCCCAGAAAACGCCGTAGAAGAAGACCAGAGCTTGTTGGCCGGTATCCAAAGAATGCTCCTGATCTGCCGCCTAACGGCTCGCGCTTAAGCTGCGGGCGACTCGCCCGCCAGCGCACCTGTCGTTGAACGATAGTTCATGCGCGCCAGCAAACAACACTCCGCTTCCTTTAGAGCGGTCACCGCCCGGCAGCTTCAAGCGCTTGTTAGGCGGCTGCTATCGCATTCCAGTCCGTCGGTAGTCGCCACAGAAGGTCTGAGGGTCCCACCGCCTTCTCCCAAGAGGAAAGGCGTCAACCCGAACCGTATCTCCATAGGCCCGGGCCTGTGCGTACTGTCTGCGACACTTCTCAATCGCGGCGCGCCTCTGTGCCACGCTCGGCCAGCCGGCCAACCACGTGTAGAGGATACCGACAATTGCGATGACGAGCAGGGGCCATCGCATGAGCACCATGGTTTTCGCTTTGCTGGGTATCTCAGGTGTCGGGCCAGTCATCGCAGCGTCCTCGCAGCCGCCTAACGGATCGCGCTTAAGCTGCGGGGCGAGCGCCAGCGGGCGCAAGCGCCCCGCCCTGCGGTATCAGCTGGCTGGCGCACAAACGCACGCTTCCTCAGAGAGCCGGCCCCGTCAGCTTCAAGCGCTTGTTAGGCGGCTGCTTGCCTCGCTCCAGCTCAATCAATAAGCCGCCCAATGTAGAGATCTCTCACTCGCCCGGCCGCCACCCAGATGAAGATGAGCCTCGGGTGGGAGCCGCCGCGCGGCTCCCGATACGTGAACGTCGAGTCTCCGGACGATAATGTTGGCGGTCCGTACAAGCGCTGAATGTCGCCTCGAGGCGCGCCGACGCGTAAACCTCGTTGCGTCGCTCGGGATGGGCCCGTGATCCACCAGCCGTGCACGTGTCGCCCATCTGCGAAGACGATGTGAAGGTCTCGATACCACCACGTTGGCAGGTTGTCGGACGCTTGTGAAGGATCGTCGCCGGTGGAGATCGAATCGGGCGCCCCAAGGACGTGGCGAACGACGCTGGTGTCCGCGTCATCTGGGATCCGGTGCAGGAGGAAGTCCGAGGTCCGCAGCGGGGGTGGTCTCTGACCAGCCATGGAAGAAGGAATGCTTGCCACGAGAATAAGTGCGAGAGCAAGGATCATGAGATGAGTCTCGGAATAGTGCAACGCAGCCGCCTAACGGATCGCGCTTAAGCTGCGGGCGACTCGCCCGCTGGCGCAAGGGAAGTGGACGACAGTCCGTGCGGGCCAGGGCACAACACTCCATTTCCCTTAAAGCGATCACCGCCCGCCAGCTTCAAGCGCTTGTTAGGCGGCCTGCATCGTGTTCGTCGCTCTAGTTGCTGCTACTCCGAAGCTGTTGGATCAACCCCCACTTGTCCCAATCCTCCCAGCATTCTGCCAACTTACCACCGCGGAGGCGGCAGAAGAACATTTCCGTAACGGTGACATGGCGCCCGGTGGCAGCGATCCCCTCCCAGTTCCCTTGATGGGTCCCGGTGAAGGTGATTCTCGCCGCCGCGCTATCTCCCTGGGCAATGACACTTTCCACGGAGAATCGAATGTCCGGGAATCCCTCTAGAATTGATCCTGCCAACTGGAGCAGTTGTGACCGAGGAACGCGCGCGACGTTTTGACGCTCGTGGAAGATGAGCTCAGGCGCGACTGCCTCGTTTATTGCTGCCGTGTCCCGATGCGCGACGCCTTGTTCGAACACCAGCCGAAAGGCATCGCTCGGCGTCTGCTGCCGGCACGCCAGAGATCCGGCAGCGGTTACGCAACCGAGGCAGCCGAGCAGCACCAACGGTCTGTGCATGCGTCCCCTCCGGACGATGCGTGTGGCCGCCTAACTCATAATAGGTCTTTGTCCCCGCCCGACCGATCCCTTCTGCCACGCAGCCTAACTACGCAACGGGGTGCCGCCGAGACGGGTAGTACTCAGACACAAATATGCATGCCGTACGGGTCGCCCGCTGAACGTCGGCGCGCGATGCAAGCTTGCCAACACAGCCGCCTATCCCGCATGCGCCCTAATTACAGAAAGTCCGCTGGGCTGCGCACGCCGAGGCCGCCACGGTTCAGGACGTGGGTATAGATCATCGTCGTGCGCACGTCGCGATGGCCCAGCAGCTCCTGCACCGTGCGAATGTCGTAGCCTGCCTCGAGCAGATGGGTCGCAAACGAATGGCGAAAGGCGTGGCACGTCGCCCGCTTGGGAATGCCCGCCGCCCAACGGCGCGCGCACACTCACGGGCAACATCGTCACCCGATCCTTGTCCCCCTTACCCCGCCGCACCACCACCTCCCCCCGCCCGAAATCCACGTCCTTCACCCGCAACGTCAACGCCTCGAGCAGCCGCAGACCAGACCCGTACAACAGCATCGCCACGAGCTGCGGCACCCCCCGCATGCACGCCAGCACCGACTTCACCTCCTGCGGCGTCAATACCACCGGCAGACGACCGGGCTCTTTCGCCCGCACCACCTGTAACGCCCGCCCTAGCGGCCGCGCTAACACCTCGGCGTACAGGAACTGGAGCGCGCTCGCCGCCTGATTCTGCGTCGCCGCCGCCACGCCCCGACCCCCCTTACCCCCACCCGCCAGCGCGCACAGAAACCGTTCGACCTCCGCTTCCCCAACCTCGGCTGGATGACGCATCCAACAGAACCGCACGAACCGGCGCACCCACGCCACGTACGCTTGCTCGGTCCGCGTGCTGTAATGGCGCACCCGGATCGCCTGCCGCAACCGCGCCAGCAGCCGGGGGCCGCGCGAAGTCGCCGGTACGAGCCCGTCCGTCATCCCACTCACCCAGCCACCCTACACGACCGCCGTCGCACCCGCGTCACCCGTCGCACGCACCCGCCATCGTTCCTTTGCGAATGACCAACGCGGAGTAGCAGTCAGCACCCCCCGCTCCAGCCCCGTATACCCAGAGTGCCCGTCTCACGAGGACACACTCGCGTCGCTACCCGACGTTGCCGCCTTCTGCTCCGGAGGAGGACATCCATGAAGCTCACGACAGCACTCGCACTCGCCGCACTGGCGCCGCCGGGCGGCGTCGGCTGGACGCCCGCGGTCGCCCAGCGGCCGGACCTCTCCGGACACTGGACCTTCAACGCGACGCAAAGCGACGACCCGCGAGACATGTTGCCGCTGCGCGATACCGCCGGCAGCGGCTCCTCCGGAACGCGTGGGGGAGGAAGGCGCGGTGGCTTCGGCGGCGGATTCGGAGGCCGGCGTGGCGGCTTCGGGGGCGGGGGGGGCGACATCGAGCTGAAAGGCCATTGGCAGGGCAACGACTTCATCGTCGAGCGCAAGGTGTCGGGTGGCGGAACGGTCACCGAGAACTACCTGCGCTCCCAGGACGGCAAGCAGCTGTTCGTGATCGTGAGCCTCGACACCGGGCGCGGCCGCTCGATCGAGTTCCGGCGCGTGTACGACGCAGCGGGGGCGCCGAGCGATTGAGGACCTACGAGGGCCGGTACTCCCCCCACACGGCGCGCAACACGTCGCTGATCTCCCCCACGGTTGCCCGCGCCCGCACCGCGTCGATGATCGGCTCCATCAGGGGTGCCGCGGCCACACGCGCGGCAGCCTGCAGCTCATCCAAGGCGCGCTTCACGCGTCCCGCATCCCGCATCCCGCGCGCCTGCGCGGTTCGCTGCCGCTGCTCCGCCGCCAGCGCCGGGTAGTCGGGCGCCGGGACCGACGCGATCGCCTGGTCGTCGGCGTACTGATTCACGCCCACCACCATCGAGTCGCCCGACTCGACCGCCCGTTGCTGCGCGTAGGCGCTGCGCGCGATGGCTTCCTGGAACATCCCCCGCTCGACCGCGCGCGCGGCGCCTCCCGCCCGCTCGATCTCGTCGAGCAAGGCCCGCGCGTCGCGCTCCAGCCGATCGGTCAACGCCTCAACGTACCAGCTCCCGCCCACGGGATCGACCACGTCGGGCACGCCGGTCTCGTGCGCCAGGATCTGCTGGGTGCGGAGCGCCAGCGTCGCACTCTGCTCCGTCGGCAGCGCCAGCGCCTCGTCGTACGCGTTGGTGTGGAGCGATTGGGTGCCGCCCAACACCGCCGCCAGCGCCTGGATCGCCACCCGCACGACGTTGTTCTTGGGCTGCTGCGCGGTGAGGGTCGAGCCGCCCGTCTGGGTGTGAAACCGCAGTCGGCACGCCGCGGCGCTCGCCTGGAAGCGCTCCTGCATGAGACGCGCCCATAGCCTCCGGGCAGCCCGAAACTTGGCGACTTCTTCAAAGAGGTCGGTGAACGACGCGAAGAAAAACGACAGGCGCGGCGCCAACGCGTCGACGTCGAGTCCGACGGCCACGGCGCGGCGCACGTACTCGAGCCCGCTCGCGAACGTGAAGCCCAGCTCCTGCGCCGCCGTCGCCCCCGCCTCGCGCATGTGATACCCCGAGATCGAGATCGGGTTGAAGCTCATCCCCGCGGCGTGCACGAACCGGAACACGTCGGCCACGAGGCAGAGCGACGGCTCGATGGGATAGATGTAGGTGCCGCGCGCGATGAACTCCTTGAGGATGTCGTTCTGGACGGTGCCCTGCAGCTTGGCGCGCGGCACGCCCTGCTCCTCCCCGACCACCACGTACATCGCGAGCAGGATCGCCGCTGTCGCGTTGATGGTCATCGACGTGGAGACCCGATCAAGCGGGATCCCGTGGAACAGCCGCTCCAGGTCGTCCACCGTGTCGATCGCCACGCCGGCACGCCCCACCTCGCCCACGGCCATGGCATGGTCCGAGTCATACCCCATCTGCGTGGGCAGGTCGAACGCCACCGAGAGGCCCGTCTGGCCCGCCGCGAGGAGATGGCGGAACCGCGCATTGGTCTGCTCCGCCGTGCCGAACCCGGCGTATTGGCGCATGGTCCAGAGCTTGCCGCGGTACATCGTGGGATGGACGCCGCGCGTGAAGGGAAACGCACCCGGCTGCCCCAGGTCGCGCTCGGGATCGCCCGTCCAGTCGTCCCGGCCGTAGATGACCTTGCGCTCGCTCACGTCACCGGCCCCCCGCCCCCCCTCTGCCGTCGGCCGCGAGAATGCGCGCGGCGAACGCCACGTCGTCCTTGCTACCGATCACGAGCGGGGTCTTCTGGTGCAGGTTCTCCGGGACGATGTCGAGGATCGACCGGCAACCATCCGTCGCCCGGCCGCCCGCCTGCTCCACCACGAACGCGAGCGGCGCCGCCTCGTACAGCAGGCGCAGCTTGCCTTGCGGGTAGTTCGTGGCCGCGGGATACAGAAAGATGCCGCCGGAAATGAGATTGCGATGGAAGTCTGCGACGAGCGAGCCGATGTAGCGGGCGTTCTTCGGTTGGATCTTCCCCTCGCCGTTCTTGAACGCGCCCACCACGCGTTGCACCGGCGGGGTCCAGCGGTTCCAGTTGCTTTCGTTGACGCTGTAGTACTTGCCGACCGGGGGGGTGGTGATGTCGGGGTGCGACAGCAGAAACTCGCCGATCGTGGGATCGAGGGTGAAGCCGTGCACCCCCTGTCCCGTGGTGTAGACGAGCATCGTACTCGAGCCGTACAGGATGTAGCCCGCCGCGATCTGCTTTTTCCCCGGCTGGAGGCAGTCCGCGAGCCCGGCGATGCCGTTCTTCTTCGTCACCCGCTTGTGAATCGAGAAGATCGTGCCGATCGACACGTTCACGTCGATGTTGGTGGAGCCGTCCAGCGGATCGTACAGCACGACGTACTTGCCGGCGGGCTTGCCCGCCGGGACGGGCACCGGATCCTCGTCCTCCTCCGACGCCGTCACGCATACGCGGCCCGTGTGCTGGACGCTCTGCCGCACCGTCTCGTTGGCGAACAGGTCGAGCTTCTGCTGCAGGTCGCCCGAAACGTTCAGCGCGCCGGCGGCGCCGAGGATGTCGCTCAAGCCGGCGCGGCGCACGTGGCGCGAGATGATCTTCGCGGCGAGGCACACGTCGTAGAGCAGGTTCGACAGCTCCCCCGTCGCTTCCGGGTGGAGCCGCTCCTGCTCCATGATGAACCGCTCAATCGTGATGACTTCGGATCCGTGCACCATGGCCGTCCGTCGAGAAGGTGATCGTGCCGTGTTCATCGGTCCTGAGAACCGTGACACCGTGCCGCGCCAACCGTGCCACCACTTCGGGCGCCGGGTGCCCGTAGCGATTGTTCCGCCCCACGCTGATCACCGCCTCGTGCGGGGCCAGCTCGTCGAGCCACGCGTCCGAGGTCGCGCTCCTCGAGCCGTGATGGCCGACCTTCAGCAGCTCCACCGGACCCACCGTCCCGCGGAGCCGCGCCTCCACCGGCAGCCCCGCGTCGGCCTGAAACAACAGCCGCACCGCGCCGAACGTCACCCGCAGCACCACGCCGTGCTCGTTCACGTCGAGCGGCAGCGCGAACCACAGCGAGTCCGGGCTCAGCACCTCGACCGCGACGTCGTCCAGCGCGATCCGGTCGCCCGCCCGGGCGGCATGCCACGGGGCCTGGGACGCCTCGACCGCGGCCAGAAACTCGAGGTACAGCGGCCGGCCGAGTGGCTCGCCGGGCTCGAGCACCAGCTCGGGGTCGAACGCCTCCACCACCGCCGGGAGCCCACCCAGGTGATCGGCGTCGCCGTGGGTCGCGACCAGCAGCGCCAGCCGGCCCACTCCCTGCCGCCGCAAGAACGGCACCACCACGCGGCGTCCGGCGTCGCCCTGTGGCGTGCGCGGCCCGCCATCGATGACGATCCAGCGGCCAGACGGCGTGCGCAACACTGCGGCGTCGCCCTGGCCCACATCAAGAAAATGTACCGTCAAGCAACGGCAATCGTCGAGAGAGACGACGTCACGAAACGACGTCGCGACGAAAACCGTGATCAGGAAGGCGACCCGCGCCGCGAGGAGCCAGGGACGGCGGGGCGAGTGCCACAGCCACCAGGCGGCGAGCGCGATCCCGGTCCACAACGCCGCGGCCTCCCACCCGGCGGTCATGATCACGTGGCCGCCGGGGACTTGAGCCGCGGCGCGCGCCACCAGATCGAGCAACGCGAGGCCGAGCCCGGCGCCCGCCGCGAGCAACCGGGCGAGGCTTGCGACCACGCCCGATAGGGCGAGCGCCATCACCAAGCCGGGCACGGCGACTCCCGCGAGCGGGATCGCCACCAGATTCGCGAGCACCCCGATCGGCGCGACGGTACCGAACGCGAACGCGGTGATCGGGGCCGTGACGATCGTGGCGGCGAGCGCGGGCGCGACGAGCCGCGCGGCGAGCGGCAGCCGCGACGCGGCGCGACCCGCCCAGATCACGGCGCCCACCGCCGCGATCGACAGCCACGCGCCCGTGGAGCGCACCGCCCACGGATCGACGAGCAGTACGAGCAGCGCCGCGAGCGCGATCGTGCCGGCCGGCGCGACCGCGCGCTCACGCACGCGCGCGATGCCGCCGAGGGCGAGCATCAGCGCCGCCCGAGTGGCGGGCGCCGGGAAGCCGAGCAGCCACACGTAGGCGAACAGCAAGGCGGCGATCGCGCCGAGCCGGGCGCGGAGAGGCAGGCGGGCGAGCCGCAGCAACAGGCCGAGCCAGCCGGCCAGGAAGCCAACGTGCAGGCCGGAGATCGCGAGCAGGTGCGCGAGCCCGGCGCGCGCATAGCGCTCCCGCACGTCCGAGTCGAGCTCCGCCCGGCGCGCGATCACGAGCGCCTCGACGAGCGGCGCGCGGGCGCCGAACAGCGACTCCGCGCGCCCCACGATCCGGTCGCGCAATCCCCCGCGCCCACGTCGCGTCGGGTCGAGCCGGTGCGCGCCGCGCACCACCAGGACGCCCCGCTCGGCGGCCGTCCCCCCCGCCCCGGCCCAGCGCCCCGCCACCACCCATGTGGTCCCACCCGCGGCCGGATACGCCTCGGGCCAGCGCAGCCGCAGCGCGCCGCCGCACGCGCCGGGGAGCACGTCGGCATCCACGATCCCGCCACTCGCCGGCGCCGGGTCCACGAGCCGCACGATCGCTGCGTGCGACGGTTCCCTCTTCCCCCTGCCCTCTTCCCGGCTCTGCCACTCCCCGGCGCAGGTTGCGTCCCGTTCCCGCCCCGCCGCTCCACCCCACCCCATCCCCGCAACCAGCATGATCCCGACTGCCGCGCCGAGCGGCGCGCGCCGGGCCACGAGGACGGAGGCTGCGGCAACCGGCAGCGCCACGCCCCACAACGCGACACCCGGAGACGCCAAGGGGTCGAGCCCAACCCACAGCCCGACCCCGAACGCCACAGTGAGAAAGAGAATGGGCGGCCGCACCTAGGGCCGCCTCAGCGGACTACACGAGCTGCACAGGCGGCGCCCCGCACCGCGGCGCCAGCCCCACTTTGCGGAACCCCTCGAGCAGGACCACGTCGAGGTTCGCTTTCTCCTGGTCGCTCTCGAGGCGCACTTCCGTGAGCACCTCGCCCTGGGACGTGGAGACGTAGTGCGGCGCGAGCCGGTTCAGCGCATAGACCAGCACGTCGCCGCGGCAGGTGTCGCAGCCGCAGAACCGGGGCAGCTGGGGACGCAGCTTCTCGTACTCCCGCTGCGCCACCTCGTACGTCACGTTCGTCACCCCACGACGGCGAGCTCCTGCCCGCGCCCTTGCCCGAGCGGCCAGGCCGTGAACGTCGAGCCCGTGGTGCCGGTGAGCCGCACGCGGCGGTAGCTCCCGATCCACTCGGCCGGCCCCGGGAACAGCGCCACCTTGTTGCGACGGGTGCGGCCCTGCAGCAGCCCGCCGCGTTTCGCATGCCCCTCGACCAGCACCTCCTGCACCGTGCCCACCAGCCCGACGTTTCGGCGCCGGGCCAACCGACGCGCCACCGCGATGAGCCGCTCCAGGCGCTCCCCGGCCGTGTCGTCCGGAACGTGGTCCTTGAGGCGGGTCGCGGGCGTTCCCTCGCGCGGCGAGTACTTGAACGTGTACGCGTCGTCGAACCCCACCTGCTCGACGAGAGAAAGCGTCTCCTGGAAGTCCTCCTCGGTTTCGCCGGGGAAGCCCACGATGATGTCGGTCGTGAGCGCCACATCCGGCACGGCGCGCCGCAGCGCTGCGACGACCTCGAGGTAGCGCGCGCGGTCGTAGCGCCGCAGCATGCGCTTGAGCACGCGCGAGCTGCCGCTCTGCACCGGCAGGTGCACGTGCTCGCACACGGCGGGAGTCTCCGCCATGGCGGCGAGCACCCGGTCCGTGAAGTCCGTGGGGTAGGGCGAGGTGAAGCGGACCCGCCGGATCCCCACCACGGCCCCGACCGCCCGGAGCAGATCCGCGAAATCGTGCACGCCGTCGTGATAGCTGTTGACCGTCTGCCCAAGGAGCGTCACCTCCGTGGTGCCACGGGTGACAAGCCCCTCTACCTCGCGCACCACGTCGTCCAATGTGCGGCTCCGCTCCGGCCCGCGTGTCATCGGAACGATGCAGAAGGTGCACCGATAATCGCAGCCGCGCTGCACGGTCACGTAGGCCGTGGCACCCGCCTTGCGCCGCGGCGGCACGTCCTCGTAGTGCTCCCAGCGCCGGAACGCCACCTCCGCGGCCCGATCACCGCCTCGCGCGCGCGCGATCAGCTCGGGGAGCCCGCGATAGCCGTCGGGACCGATGACCAGGTCCACCTGCGGCACGCGCTCGAGCAGCCGCGGTCCGAGCCGCTGCGCCATGCAGCCCAGGACGCCCAGCACGGTGCCCGGCCGCTTGTAGCGCTTGAGTTCTCCCATCCGGCTGAGCACACGCTGCTCGGCGTGGTCGCGGACCGCGCAGGTGTTCACCAGCAGCACGTCCGCCTGGGCCGGGTCCTCGGTCCGGACGTACCCGTCCCGCCCCAGTATGCCGAGCACCAGCTCGGAGTCCGAGACGTTCATCTGGCAGCCGTAGGTCTCGATGTAAATGCGCGGCATCGCTATGGCACCGTGAAGTCGAAGCGGGGGCGCCCGTTCCAGACTGCGATTGGAAGATAGATGGAAAGGTAGTCCTCCGTCAGGACGGCAAGCTTCCCCGCGCCGCGCCCGCTCACCACGCCGTCCGCCAGCTGCCCGCGCCGGCGCTCGCGAGAGGCCCGTTCGCTCGCTTCCCCCAGCTCGCGCAGCTCGCGGGCGCGGTCGTGCACCACTAGCGGCGGGAGTTGCGGTCCGAGCCGCGTGGCGGCCGCGTCGGGCCGCGCGCTGAACGGGAACACGTGCAGGTAGGTGAACGGCAGCGCCGCGACGAGGGCGAGCGTGGCGCGGTGATCGGCGTCGCTCTCACCCGGGAACCCGGCGATGATGTCCGCGCCGAGGCCGAACACCGGAAGCCGCGCGGCGAGCCACTCCAGCCGCGCGCGGTACGACTCGGCGGTGTACCAGTGGCGCCCCATCCGCTTCAGGACCCGATTCGAGCCCGACTGCAACGGCGCGTGTAGATGGGCGGCGAGATGGCGAGGCGCTTCGACCAGTAGCCGGGCGATCGTGTCATCGACCTCCGTGGCCTCGATCGAGGAGAGCCGGAAGCGAACCTGGGGGACGGCCTGGATGAGCGCTTCGAGGAGCTCGCCCAGGGTAGACCAACCCCGGGGCCGTGCCCCGGGGTTACCGGGACCCCCCTCCCGTGAGTCCCGGAGCCATGCCCCGGGGTTACCTGGATCCGGCCCTTGTGAACCCCGGGGCGTGGCCCCGGGGTCGGTCAACCCGGACGACCGGTCCTGCCCGTAGGTCCCGATATGCACCCCTGTCAGCACGATCTCCGCATGATCCTCCGCCAGCGCCGTCGCTTCCGCGACCAGCTCGGGAATGGACCGCGACCGGTTCGCCCCCCGCGCGATCGTGGTCGCGCAGAACGTGCAGTGCTCGTCGCAGCCGTCCTGGATCTTGAGCAGGCCGCGGGACCTCATCCCCTGTCGGACGGTCGTACTGTCGGGCTGTCGAACGGGCGAGACTCCTGTCCGAGCGTCCGACTGTCCGACCGTCCGAGCAGGGACTGAGGTCAACCCCGCGGCGCGCAGCACTGCTGCGGGATCAGCCCCGGGGATCACGGCGCGCACCGCCGGGAGCGCCGCGATTGGGCCGTCGTCGAGCGCCGCGGCGCAGCCCATCACGACCGTCTCGAGGGCGCGGCCGCCGCGCGCCAGCCGGCGCACGAAGCGGCGCAGCTTCGCCTCGCTCTCGTGTGTCACCGTGCAGGAGTTCACGACCGCCAAGTCGGCGGCGGCGGGATCGGCCACGACGACGGCGCCCTGGTCGGCGAATGCCTGCCGCACCCGTTCCGTGTCGTACTGGTTCGCCCTGCAGCCGAAGGTGTGGAAGTAGACGTTCACGGCCGGATGGTGATCCCGATGAGCACGGTCCACACGCGCTCGTCGAGTCCCGAGCCCTTCCGCTCGAGCCGCTCCAAGCCCAGGTCCACCGTGGCGTGCCCCTGCGAGAACGCCCGCCCAGTCCCGGCCGCGACCGTGAACTCGGTGGGCGCCGTGGTTCCCGGCCCGAAGGGCAGCTGCCCCCCGCGAATGCCGATGCGGAGGGGCGCGCGCGAGCCGAACTCGGCGCCAGCCGACCAGCTCCAGGTGTCGAACGCGCCCGGGCCGGCGCGCGACCAGGAGCGCCACGCCGCCGACCCCGCGAGGCGCACGCCGCCGCTCGGCGCGAGCAGCACCCCGCCGCCCGCCATCACCGGTAGGTCGGCTTCGTCGGTGACCGCCTCGCCGACCTTGGTGCGCAGCCGGCTGTCGCTGCGCGCCCAGGCCGCGATGCTCAGGCCGGGCGCGAGCCCCACGAGCGCGCTGGCCGAAACGCCGTAGCCGTCGTAGCGGATCTCGTCGGTCTGCACCACGCGAAGGTAGGTCGTGTCGTCGAAGCGCCGCTGCGCCGTGGCGCGCGTCGAGCCCGCGAGCAGGTGCACGCCCACGCCCACCGCCAGGTGGCGCGAGAGCCGGCTCGCGGCGGCGAGCCGCAGATCCGCCACGCTCCCGTCGCTCGTGATCTCGTCGGTGTACGGCTGATCCGTGCCGCGCAACACCGTGTCGCCGCGCGTCTTCACGTGCCACGACTTGTCCAGGTAGGTGGTGAATCCGCCGGCGAGCGCGAGCCGCGGCGACACCGGCCCCGCGAGTTGCATCAGCGGGAACCGGGTGGAGCGGAGCGCCGCGCTCGAGCCGGCCACGTCCACGTCGCGATACGACGTCGCGGCCATCCCGACGGCGGTCAGCCGCCCGACGTCGGCGACCGACGCGTCCATGAGCGGCGACATCGGATCGAACGGCGCGAACGCGCCGCCGGTGGAGCGCACGCGCACCGATTCCCACCGCCCCGGCGTGCCGAGCCCACGGACACCGAACTGAGAGTCTTGGGCGGACAGTCGGACCGTCGGACACACGGACAGGAACACCGCGGCCAGCAGCGCGATCGCGTCCGACCGTCCGACCGTCCGACCGTCCGACCTCATGGCTTCCCGAACGGGAACCGCGGCGAGTACGTGATGTGCAACGCGGGCCGGTAGCTCGTGGCGGCCGAGGGGAAGAACCGGATCTCCCCCAGCTCGGCCCCCTCCTTCTTGGCGCGCAGCACGATGCTGGCCGGCCGCGTGCTGTCCCCTTGCCAGTACTGTAGCAGGTTCGTGACCTCGATCCGCAGCGTATCGGTCGCGCCGATCCGGGCGACCACCGTGTCGGTGCGGGTGGCGTCGACGAGGATCGGAGACTTCGCTCCGAAGTCGGCGACCACCGTGTGCGCCTCGATCACGAACGAGTCCGCCGGCGCGCCGCGCGGCGCGACCGCCGGCACGAGGACGAGCGTGCCCCGCAGGATCTGGGACGAGTCGCGAATCGAGCGCGGCAGCGTCACGCGCAGGATGCTCCGCGCCGACGGCACCCCCCCGACGGCGAGCGTAGAATCGAGCGGTGCAGGCGGGGGCTTGAACACGAAGCTCGCGAGCGCGGTCGTGAGCTGGGGCGGCGTCCACGGCGTCGACGTGCCCGCCGAGTCCACCACGAGGTACCACCGCAGTACCGGACCCACGTCGGCCTTGCCGAGCGCGATGCTCGCGAGCGAATCCGGGGACGCGGACAGGCCGACGCCGTACGCGACCTTGCCGGTGTCGGCCGCGACGTAGCGCGCCTGCGACGAGTCGAGCTTGAGCGACACGATGAGCCGGTGGTTCGTCGTGTCGATGACGAGGCTATCACCCGTCACGGGGTTCTTGAAGGTGCTGTCACCCGACGTGGTGTCCTTTCGTCCGGGCTGGGCGTGCAGGCTGTCGACGTTCACCGTTCGCAGCGGGGAGTCGGCGAACGGTGTGGTCAGGTCCCCGAACGTGGTCGTGGAATCGATCGTAATCGGCAGCCGGTAGAGCGCGAGCGTCAGGTCGTGCGCAGCGGTGTCACGCTTGATGATGTAGAGCTGCATCCGCGCCGAGTCGACGCTCTGAATCGCTGCCGTGTCGCCGGTAATGAGGACTCGCGGGCCGAGGCGGTTGAACCGGAAGATCGCCCGGCTGTCCAGGGTGTCCCCGGCCGTGGGGAGGGGGACGTGGGCGACGAGCATCACCGCCGCGTCGCTGGCGATCACGTAGCCGCGGTACGCGGAGTCCCGCCCGATGACGTCGCCCAGCACCGTGTCCTTCACGGTGATCTGCCCGGTCGGGCAGTAGTCCGGGCACGTGCCCGGGGCGGTGAGCTGCTCCACGCACGCGGCGGCGGCGAGCACCGCGCCGAGAAACGCGATCCGGCCCGGCCTCATCGGTCGAGCGCCGCCCGGGCGAAGGCATCGGGCAGCAGGTCCCGCAACGTCCAGCGCCGCTCGGTCGTCGGGCCCACCGCAATCACCTCGAGGTCGAGCCCAAACTCGGCGAGCAGCTGTCGACAAGCGCCGCAGGGCGACGCCGGTGGATCCACGTCGGTGGCGACCACGATCCGCGCGAACCGGCGCGCGCCGCCCGCGACCGCCGCGCCGATCGCCATGCGCTCGGCGCAGATCGTGAGCCCGTACGACGCGCTCTCGACGTTCGTACCCACGAACACGCGTCCGTCCGCCGCCTCGAGCGCCGCCCCCACGCGGAACTTGCTGTACGGGCAGTAGGCGTGCTGTTGCACCTCGCGCGCCCGCCGCGCCAGCTCCGCGCTCACGCCCGGATCTCCCGCAGGAACGACGTCCCGGCGGCGAGCGGCGCCACGCCGAAGTACTCGGCGACCGTCGCCCCCATGTCGGCGAAGCTGCGGCGCTCACCCAGCGGCCGCGGCCGCACGCGCGGCCCGAACGCGAGAACCGGCACCGCCTCCCGCGAGTGATCCGTCGACGGCGTGGTCGGATCGTTGCCATGGTCCGCCGTGATGATGATCAGGTCGTCTCCCCTCACGCGGGCTTCGAGCCGCGGGATCCACGCGTCGAGCTGTTTCAATCCCTCATGAAACCCCGGCACATCGTTCCGGTGCCCCCACGTCTGGTCGAACTCGATCACGTTCACGAAAATGAACCCCGTCCCCGTGCCGTCGAGCGCCCGCTCGATCAGGGTGTACGCGTCGCCGTTGGTCGGCGTGTGCTCGCTCGCGATGTTCCGGCCCGCGAACAAGTCGTCCACTTTGCCGATCCCCACGCGCGGCACTCCCGCCGCCGCCAACCGATCGAGCAGCGTGGTCCCGACCGGCGCGAGCGAGAAGTCCCGGCGGCGCGCCGTGCGCTGGTACGCCCCGGGCCTGCCTGTGAACGGCCGCGCGATCACCCGACTCACCGCGTGCTCACCCACGAGCAGGGCGCGCGCGATCTCGCACGCCCGGTACAGCTCCGCGAGCGGCACCGTCTCCTCGTGCGCCGCCACCTGGAAGACCGAGTCCGCGGACGTGTACACGATCCACTTCCCGGTGCGCTGGTGCTCCTCTCCCAGCTCCGCGATGATCGCCGTGCCCGACGCCGCCCGGTTACCCAACCACCCCCGACCGGTGCGTCGCGCGAAGTCTTCCAGCAAGGACGGCGGGAAGCCGTTCGGATACGTGCGGAACGGCCGGTCGAGCAGCACCCCGCAGATCTCCCAGTGCCCGGTGGTCGAGTCTTTTCCCTGCGACGCGGGCAGCGCCACGCCATAGGCAGCCGCCGGCCCGGCCCTGGGCTCGGACCCCGGGCTCGCGCCCGGGGTCAGTCCCACGATCGGCCGACACAAGCCCAGTCCGAGCCGCTCGAGGTTAGGGAGCCGCAATCCCCCGACGGCACGTGCTACGTTGCCGAGGGTGTCCGACCCGGCGTCGCCGTAGGCCGCCTGGTCGGGGCACGGACCGATCCCCAGGCCGTCGAGCACGATGATCGCCGCGCGCGTCACGCATACACCCGCGGCAAGCGCGGCCCCAACCCGATGAGAAACTCGTGCGGCAGCTCGCCGCTCCACGTCGCGAATTCGGCCAGCGCAATGCGCTGCTGCATTGCTTCGCCGACGATCGTGGCGACGTCCCCCACCTGCACGTCGACCACGCCGGTGTCCACCAACATCATGTCCATCTGGACGACGCCGACGATGGGACAGCGCTGGCCGCGCAGCAGCACCTGGGCGTGGCCACTGACCCCGACGTTGCGCCGGATGCCGTCCGCGTACCCGATACCCAGCGTCGCGATCACCGTGTCCCGGGGCGCATGCCAGCTCGCGTTGTAGCTCACGCTTTCCCCTTTCCGCACGCGCCGCACGCTCAGCACCCGCGCCCGCACGCTGACGACGGGCCGGGGCGGAGGCAGCCCATCGCCGGGGGATCCGCCGTACAGGAAAATGCCGGGCCGGACCAGATCGAGCGCAAACGGCGCGCCGCGCAGTGCCGCCGCGCTGTTCGCGACGTGCAGCAATGTCGGCCGTCGCGGCAGCCGACCCACCGCCGCCAGGAACCGCTCGAGCTGCCGCTCGGCCGATCCATCGTTCCGATCGGCGGAATGGAGATGGGTATAGCACCCCTCGAACGCCGGCGTGTCCACCGCTTCTCCCAGCTCGTCCACCTCGTCCCAGCGCACGCCCGCCCGCCCCATGCCGGTGTCGATCTCGACGTGGAAGGCCCGTTCGCCGCGCGTGGTCCACTCGAGGACGCTCCCGGCGTCACCCAGCGCCGGCGTGAGATCATGGCGGTCGTATTCGTCGAACAGGCGGGCGCGGGCCGGCATGAAGACGAGAACCGGCCGCGTGATCCCCGCCGCGCGCAGCTCGGCGCCTTCCTCCACCGTGGCGACCCCGTACCCCCAGGGCTCGAGCGTCTCGAGGGCCTTACACACGGCGACGGCTCCCACCCCGTAGGCGTTGGCCTTCACCACCGGGAGGAGCCGTGTGCCGGAGACCCGTGCCACCGTGCGGGCGTTCTCGATCACGGCGGCCCGGTCCACCTCGACCCAAGCGCGCTGATCGCGCCCGCGGACTGACACGCTCACAGGCGCGCGTATGATAACCCGCTTATCCGGCTAAATGCAAGACGAAAAAGGGGTTGGGCGCGAGCGCGCGCTCTTAGGGCGCGGATTATCGTTACGAATGCCGAAACAACCGTCTCAAAAAACTGCCCACGGCGACGCCGCCGTCGCCCGCGCGCTCGCGCTGGTCCGCGACCTGCGGGCACGCTGCCCCTGGGACCACGCCCAGACCCGTCAGACCCTGCGCCCCTATCTCGTCGAAGAGGTGCTCGAGCTCGATCAAGCCCTGCGACACGACGACCCCGCCGAGCTGCGCGACGAGCTAGGGGACGTGCTGTTGCACCTCGCGTTCCAGATCGTGATCGGCGAGGAACGCCGCGAGTTCGACGCGGCAGCCGTGACCCGCGCCCTCGAGGAGAAGATGTGGCGGCGGCATCCGCATTTGTTCGCAAGCTCGCCGACTCCCGATCATGAAGGCTGGGAGCGCGTGAAAAGACAGGAGCGGGGAGCGGGGCGCGGGACCCTCCGTGGCCTGCCACCATCTCTCCCGCCGCTCCTGATGGCGTTCCGACTTCAAGAGCGCGCCGCGGGGGTGGGCTTCGACTGGCCGGACGCGAGGGGACCGATGGACAAGGTGAAGGAGGAGATCGCCGAGCTCGAGCGGGCAACGGGCAACGGGCAACGGGAAACGATGGTAGAGGAAGTCGGCGATCTGCTGTTTGCGGTCGTCAACCTCGCTCGTAAGCTGGCGATCGATCCGCGTGCGGCGTTGGAACAGGCCAACACCAAGTTTACGCGGCGGTTCGAGCAGGTGGAGCGGCTGGCGGAGGCCCGGGGCGTGGAACTGGGACGAGCAAGCCTCGAAGCGCTGGACCAGTTGTGGGAGGAAGTGAAGGGGCTCTCACGGCCATAGCTTGTACAACGTGCGCGGAAAGGCGATCGCCTCGCGGATGTGGGGGATGCCGCAGATCCAGGCCACCGTGCGCTCCACGCCCAGCCCGAACCCGGCGTGCACGAAGGTGCCGTACTTACGCAGATCGAGATACCAGCTGTAAGCGTCCTCCGGGAGTTGCTCCGCGCGGATCCGCGCGAGCAGCCTGTCGTAGTCGTCCTCGCGTTGGCTGCCGCCGATGATCTCGCCGTACCCCTCGGGCGCGAGCATGTCGTTGTTGAGCACGGTGCGCGGGTCGGCGGGGTTCTCTTTCATATAGAAGGCCTTCACCGCCCGCGGGTAGTTGAACACCATCACCGGCCGGTCGTATTGTTTCGCGAGCAGCGTCTCCTCGTCGCCCCCCAAGTCGCGGCCCCACTCCATCTCGCTGCCCAGCGCCTTGAGCTTCGCCACCGCGTCCGTGTACGAGATGCGCGGGAACGGCGGTTGGACCGCCTCGAGCGGCTTGGTGTCGCGCTGCAATTCGGCAAGCTCCGACTTCCGGCGCTCGAGGCAACGCGCGACGATGGATGCGACAAATTCTTCCTGGAGGCGCATGTTGTCGTCGGAGTCGTTCCATGCGACTTCGGGCTCCACCATCCAGAACTCCGTGAGGTGGCGCCGGGTCTTCGACTTCTCGGCGCGAAACGTGGGCCCGAAGCAGTACACCTTGCCGAGCGCCGCCGCGGCCGCCTCGACGTAGAGCTGTCCCGTCTGAGCGAGGTAGGCCGTGCCCAGATCGAAGTACTCGGTCGCGAACAGGTGCCCCGCCGCCTCGCCGATGGACCCGGTGAGGATCGGCGTGTCGACCAGCACGAAGTCGCGCTGGTAGAAGAAGTCGCGGATCGCCTGAATCACTTCGTGGCGCACCCGGGCGATCGCCACCTGGCGCCGGCTCCGGAGCCAGAGGTGGCGATGCTCGAACAGGAACGCGGTGCCGTGCTCCTTGGGGGTGATCGGGAAGGCGACGCTCGGCCCAAGGATTTTCACGTCTGAGGCCGTGAGCTCGACGCCGCCGGGGGCGCGCGCGTCGGCGCGCACCGCGCCCGCGACCTCCACCGACGTCTCCTGCGTGAGCTGCGCAAGCGTCTCCCACGCCGCGTCGGACACGTCCTTCTTGGAAAGGACCGCCTGCAGGTAACCCGTGCCGTCGCGCAGCGCGACGAACGCGATCTTGCCGCTCGAACGCGTGGTCATCACCCAGCCGCGCACGACCACGGATCGACCCACGAGCTGGGGCAGCTCCGCGATGCGATGGAAGGGAGGCATGGGGGCGGGATGTTAGTCGCGGCTTGGAGCGCTTGCAAGGTGCTGGGTGCTTCTCATCCTACTCGGAACAGCTCGAACCCCCGCTCGTACCGCGCCACGATGCGTGCGCGGTACGCCGCGTGCTCCGGTCGGGCGAGCGTCGGGTCTCGGGCGATGATCTCCCCCGCCGCGCGCCGGGCCGCCTCGAGCAGCGGCACGTCGGTCTCGAGGTTCGCGTAGCGGAGCGGCACGCCGCCCGACTGGCGCGCGCCGGCCAGCTCGCCCATGCCGCGCTCCTTCAGGTCGAGCTCCGCGATCTTGAATCCATCCGTCGTCTCGGTGAACGCCTGGAGCCGAGCCGCGGCGTCGGCGACGTCGGACAGCAGAATGCAGTGACTCGCCGCGGCGCCCCGACCGACGCGTCCGCGCAGCTGGTGCAGCTGCGCCAGCCCGAACCGCTCGGCGTGCTCGATCAGCATCACCGTCGCGTTGGGCACGTCGATCCCCACCTCGATGACGCTCGTCGCCACGAGGATCTGCACCGCGTTGTCGCGGAACGCGCGCATCGTCGCGTCGCGCTCCTCCGCCTTCAGGCGCCCGTGCACCAGCCCGACGCGGTACTCAGGGAATACGTCGGCGAGGGCCTCGGCCATCGTGGTCGCGGCCTTGAGATCGGCGCGCTCCGACTCCTCGATCACAGGATAGATCACGTAGGCCTGGCGCCCCGCCGCGCACTCCGCGCGGATGAACTCGTAGATCTTCTTACGCGCCGCCTCGGTGCGGAGCGCCGTCTTTACCGCCCCCCGCCCGGGCGGGCGCTCTCGCAGCTCGGTCACATCGAGGTCGCCGTACAGCGTGAGCGCCAGGGAGCGCGGGATCGGCGTCGCGGTGAGGAGCAGCACGTCGGGGGCGTCGCCCTTCTCCACCAGCGCGGCGCGCTGCTCGACCCCGAAGCGGTGCTGCTCGTCGATCACGGCGAGGCCGAGGCGGCGAAACCGCACCGACTCCTGGATCAGCGCGTGCGTCCCCACCACCAGCCGCGACGCGCCCGCCGCGATCCGCTCGCGCGCCGCCGTCTTGTCCGCCGCCGTGAGCCGACCGATCAGCAGATCGGGCCGGAGCGCGAGCGGCTCGAGCAAGCCCGTGAGCGTCGCGACGTGCTGCTCCGCGAGCAGCTCCGTCGGGGCCATGATCGCGGCCTGGTAGTCGTTCTCCACGGCGAGCAGCATCGCGAACAGCGCGACCACCGTCTTGCCCGTCCCCACGTCGCCCATCAGCAGCCGGTGCATACGGAGCGGCGCCGTCATGTCGTCGGCGATCTCGCGCACGGCATGCCGCTGGTCGGCGGTGAGCTCGAAGGGGAGGTGCTCTTTGAGCCGCGTCGTGAGCGCCTTCTTGAGCTCGAACCTGATCCCCGCGCGGGCGCGCTTCGCGAGCGCACGGGCGCGCGCCTGCACCAGCTGCTGGTCGAACAGCTCGTCGAACGCGAGCCGGCGGCGGCCCGCTCCGGCGTCCGCGACCGCGGCCGGCCGGTGCACCACCGCCAGCGCCGCGCGCAACTCGGGCACGCCCACGGCGTCCCGCAGCGCCTTCGGATGCGGGTCCTGGGCGAGCGCGAGCAGCGCGTCGAGATGCTGGTGGATCAGGGCGCGGATCTGGCGGTGGCTGAGCCCCTCGGTGGCGGGATATACCGGAAGCACCATCCCGTGCTCCGGGCCCGGCTCACCGTCGTCCGCCAGGATCACGAACTCGCGCGGGACCAGCTGGCGCCCGTGGTAGTAGCGCACCGGCCCCGTGACGAGCAGCAGCTGTCCCTTCTTGATTTGACGCTCGAGGAACGGCTGGCCCGGCCAGGCACATTCCAGCAGGCCGGTCTCGTCCCGCAGCACCGCCCGGAACACGCGCAGCCCCTTGCGGGTGGGCAGCACGCCGGTGCTCACCACCCGCCCCACGCACGTCGCTTCGACGCCGACGCGCGTTCGGGCGAGCGGCGTCACGCTGGTCGCGTCGAGGTAGCGGTGCGGGGCGTGATACAACAGGTCGCCCACGCTCCTGATGCCGAGCCGCGCGAGCGCCTCGGCGCGCTTGGGACCGACACCCTTCAGGTATTTCACCGAGGTCGTCAGGTGCAGCGTCACCGCCCCTTCCCCCTTCCCTCTTCCCTACTTCCCCCGATTACGGCAGCCCCTGCCGGCGTCGCCACGCCCATTCAGTCGCGAACGCGGCGATCGCCGCCACGAACAACCACCAGCGATCGCGCAGCCCGACCGTCACGCGTCGGTCGGCCGGCGCGCCCGGCTGCGGCGCGAGCGACGGCTCGGCCGGCCGCCACTCGTCCGAGTAGGTATCCACGGCCACGAGCCCGCGCTCCGGGCCGGCGGCCGCGGCGTAGCGATACACGCCCGGCGGCAGGCGCAGCTCCGCGCGCCCGCCAGCGTCGAACCGCAACGTGTCGACGTGTTGCGCGCGCTCCGCGGCGAGCGAGAGCACGACGTCCCGCGGCGCGCCGTTTCCCGTCCAGCGCCACTCAAGCGGCATCCCGTTGGGAACGTCATACGTCACCGGAGCGAACCGCTCCCCGCCCCCGCCTCCCTCGGCAAGCAGCCAGTCCACCAGCCCGGCCACCAGCGCCCGATACGCCTCCGCGCTCGCGCCGCCGCGGAACGCCCAGCGGTACAGCCCGCCCGCCGCGATCACGGCGCGCCGCGCGTCGCCGCGCTCCGACAGCACGACCATCGGCCGCGGGGCGCCCCGGCGCGCCAGTCGGGCCGTGAGCGCCACCGTCGCGGAGCTGTCGGGCACGAGCTCGGCGAGCGAGCTCGCCGGCGGGAGCGAGTCCCACGCGATGCCGGCGAGGGTGCCCGCGAGCGGTGAGGCGTCCGGAGGCTGGACATACCAGTCGCCGTCCTGCCGCTGCGTGAGCGGCCAGAGCAGCACGGCTCCTTTTGGGGCGACATGCGTGAACGCCGCCGGCTCGCCCGCCTCGATCACGAGCCGGGCCGCGGCGACCGCGTGCGCCACGTCGGCCGTCGAGACGGCGGCGAGCGTCGTCGCGTCGCGCCAGCGGCTGCCGCCGGGCTCGGCGGCGACGAACGCCTTGAGCGGCACCCGCGCGACGTCGGTCAGCGTGCGCGCCAGGAACCGCGTCTCCCAATCGGGAGGGGCTGCGAGCAGCACCACGGACGGCTGCGGGCTCACGTCGAGCACGAACCCGCGGGCGTCGTCGCGGGGCTCGGAGTCGGCCACCCCGTCGAGTCGCACGTCGAGCGCGGACCAACCGGGACGAGGGACGGGGGACGGGGGAAGGGTGATGTCCGCCGACACAGTGCCGCTGTCCGGAAGGGGCACGGTTCGCGCGGCGAGCCTGCGCCCGTCGCTGCTGACAACGAGCGTCGCCTTACCCGTCCCCCGTCTCCCGTCCCCCGTCCCCGTGGTTCCATAGCTGACCGTCAACCTCACGGTATCGCTTGCGGAAACCCGCCGCGGTCCCTCGATGCCGGCGACAAACGCGTCGAACAAGGGGGTGCGGGGCAGCACCACGATCCGGGGGCTGCGCGCGAGGTCGGTCGGCAGGTCGGCAACATCAGTGATCGCTCCATCGGTCACCACCACGACCGGGCCGCCGCGCGCCGCCGCCGCGGCGAGCCCGGGGGCGAGGCGGCTGGCGCCGTCGGCGGGCGGGAGGGTATCGAACGCGGCCACGCGCGCCCCGAAGCGCCAGATGACGCCGCCGTGCGCCAGGACGCGGGCGGTGTCGAGGGCGGCGCGCCAGCGCCCGCCGTGGCCGGCCATGGAGAGCGACGCGTCGAGCAGCACGAGCGGTGGCCCGCCCGCGTCGACGCGGGAGGCCGCCGGGTTCCAGAGGAGCAGCGCGAGCGCGCCCAACCCTGCGGCGCGGAGCAGCGCCAGCCCGGCCGTCACGCGGCGCCGCACGCCAGCCCCTCCGCCAGGGTGAACCGTCCCTCGTACAAGGCACGGCCCACGATCGCGCCGGCGAGCCCGGCGGCGCGCACGCGTCGCAGGTCGTCGAGCGAGGCGACCCCGCCCGACGCGATCACGTCGAGTCCGAGCGCGGCAATCGCGCGGGCGCCGTCCAGGTCCGGCCCCGAGAGCATCCCGTCGCGCGCCACGTCGGTGTAGATCACCGTGCCGGCGCCCTGCGCGTGCACCCGCCGGGCGAGCTCGAGCGCCGTGACGTCGAACACCTCGGTCCAGCCGCGCACCGCCACACGCCCGTCCTTCGCGTCGATCCCGACCGCCAATCGCTCGGGCCCGTGGCGCGCCAGCAGCCGCTCGACCATCGCGGGGTCGGTGGCCGCCTTGGTGCCGATCACCACGCGCGTCGCCCCCCACGCGACCATCTCCTCGATCGCCGCTTCGGTGCGGAGGCCTCCCCCCACTTGGGTCTGCAGGCCGGCCTCGGCCAGGAACCGACGCGCCAAGTCGCGATTGTCGCCCGTGCCGAAGGCGCGGTCGAGATCGACGAAGTGCACCCAGCGCGCCCCTTCGCGCGCGAACGCGTGCGCCACGGCGACGGGGTCTTCGGCGTAGGCGGTCGAGCGGTGGGCGTCGCCCTGGCGCAAACGCACCACGCGCCCGCCCTGGACGTCAACGGCGGGGTAGAGCTCCACGGGTGTGCAGGAAGCTAATCGCGCGCGGCGGCGACGGCGGCCGCCGTCGCGGAGGGCCCTTTCGGCTCGAGCTGCACGCGTAGGCCGTCGCGCACGGCACGATAGGCGGCCTCGAGCGGCGGCGGCACGGGTGCGCCCGCGCCCATATCCTTGCGCTGCGGGTTGGTCGGCCGGCCGTTCACGAGGAACTCGTAGTGCAGATGCGGGCCGGTCGAGAGGCCGGTGGAGCCGACGAAGCCGATCGTTTCGCCCTGCTCCACGCGCTCGCCCACGCGCAGCCCGCTCGCGAACGCGGATAAATGGCCGTAGCGCGTGCGGATCCCGTTGGCGTGCCGCAGCTCGATGAGGTTGCCGTAGCCCTCGTCCTCGCGCCCCACGCTGGTCACGACGCCGTCGGCCGTGGCGCGCACCGGCGTGCCGTACGGCGCCGAGAAGTCCACGCCCTCGTGGTGACGCCAGATGTGGAGGATGGGATGGAACCGGCTGCCGAAGCGGCTCGAGACCCGGCGGAACTGGAGCGGCGCCCGCAGGAACGCCCGCCGCAGCGACCGGCCGCGCTCGTCGTAGAACCCCGCGACGCTCGCCGCCCCGTCATCGAAGTAAAACGCGTAGCTCGGGACGCGCGCCACGTCGACGCGCGCCGCGAGGATGCGGCCGAAACGCCGCTCGCCCTCGGGCGACTCGAGCCGGTCGCACACCACGGTGAAGCGATCGCCCGGGCGGATGTCGCGGGTGAAGTCCACCTCCCAGTCGTACACGTCCGCGATCGCCCATGCGAGCGAGCGCCGCTCGGCACCCGGCAGGAACGTATCCGAGACCGCCTTGTCGAGCGCGTCGTACAGCGACGACTCGATCACGCCGGTGACGCGGAGCCGCGTGACCGCCCAGGAGATGGCCTCGACCGTCTCGCTCCATCCCGAGTCGCCGCGCGCCAGCGCGAGGCGCCGCTCGGGCGCGAGCCGTACGATCACGCGGTCCGCGACGCTGTCGGTGGCGAGGCGCCGGAACCGGAACACGAGCCCGGGACGGAGCCGGCGCACCGGGAGGTGCCGCGCGGCGCCGAGGAACGCCGCGTAGTCGCGTCCCGCGATGCCGGCGCGCGCCAGCACGTCGGAGAGCGTCTCCCGCCGGCCCAGCGTGTCGGCGAAGTCGACGTAGGCCGCGTCCACCACGATAGCGGACGCGGTGAGCGGCCGGCGCCACGGCCACGCGTCGCGCGTCGCCCAGGCGAGGCCGGCCGCGGTGAGCGCGCCGGCGACCAGGTAGTGACTCGCGCGCCACGAGGAGGCCATCAGTCCATCTGCCGCCGAATGAACGTCGGGATCTCGAGCTCGTTCAGCTCGGAGGGAGGCGGCGGCGCGGCGCGCCGCACGGGCTGCTCCGCGCTCTTGGGGTAGCCGGGCGGCGGGACGGGGGTGGACCGCGCGCCGCGCTCGCGGAACGGCAGCACGCCGGGCGCCGCCCGGGCCGGGGGTTCCGCCGCCGAGCGGTCGAACCCCGTGGCGATCACGGTCACGCGGATCTCGCCGTGCATCGCCGGGTCGTTCACCGTGCCGAAGATGATCTCGGCGTCCTCGCCCGCCGCGTCCTTTACCACGTCGGAGATCTGTGTGACCTCGCCGAGGGTGAGGTCCTCGCCGCCCGTGATGTTGATGAGCACGCCGGTGGCGCCGGTGATGGAGATGTTGTCGAGCAGCGGGGAGGAGATCGCCTGCTGCACCGCTTCCATGGCGCGGTTCTCGCCGCGCCCCGTGCCGGTGCCCATGATCGCGGCGCCGCCGTTTTGCATCACCGTGCGCACGTCGGCGAAGTCGACGTTCACGATGCCGGTCACGGTGATGAGGGAGGAGATGCCCTGGGTCGCATGCAACAGCACTTCGTCGGCCTTCTTGAGGGCGTCCTGAAACGGGATTCCCTTCCCGACCACGGCGAGCAACCGCTCGTTGGGCACGACGACCATAGTATCGACATGCTTGCGCATCTCGGCGATGCCCATGTCCGCCTGACGCATCCGCTTGCGGCCCTCGAACAGGAACGGCTTGGTGACGATGCCGATCGTGAGGGCCCCGAGATCGCGGGCCAGCTGCGCGATGATGGGCGACGCGCCCGTCCCGGTGCCGCCGCCCATGCCGCAGGTGACGAACACCATGTCGGCGCCGTGCAGCGCGTGCAGCACCTCGTCGCGGTTCTCTTCGATCGCCTGGCGGCCGATCTCGGGGCGCGCACCGGCGCCGAGCCCGCGCGTCAGCTTCTTTCCGATCTGCACCTTCACGTCGGCCTTGTTGTTGAGCAGGGCCTGCGCGTCGGTGTTGACGGAAATGAACTCGACGCCCTGGAGTCCCTCGTCGACCATGCGGTTCAGCGCGTTGCCGCCGCCGCCCCCGATGCCGACGACCTTCATCCGGGCGTTCTGCGATACGGTCTCTTCGAGCTCGAAGATCATGGCTCCCTCGGGTGACCGATCAGAAGAAGTCCTGCAACCACCGCTTCAGCGGTCCGAACAGCTTCTCGACGCCCGCCCCTTTTGCCAGCGAGCCGCTGGGCGCGCCGCCCAGCGCGAGCTTCCGCGCCGCGTACAGCACCAGCCCGACCGGCACGGCGTAGCGCGGCGCCTGCACGCTATCCACGAGCCCGGAGATCCCCTGCTCGGGGCTGCCGGCCCGCACCGGGAGCGCGAACGCCTCGCGCGCCAGCTCCACCATCCCCGGCAGGTGCGCCGTCCCGCCCGTCAGCACCACGCCCGCCGGCAGCCGGCCGCCCCCGTATCCCGCGCGCTCGAACTCGCGCTGGGCCAGCTGGAAGATCTCGTCCACCCGCTGGTGGATGATGTGCGACAGCAGCTCGCGCGACGCCTGGCGCGCTCCCTGACTCGGCGTGGACGGCAGGTTGACCATCTCCGACGCGTCCACCAGCGGCTGGTACGCGACGCCGTGCCGCTCCTTGAGGCGCTCCGCGTCCGCCTGCGTTACACCCAGTCCCTGCACCAGGTCGCTCGTGACGTGCGTGCCGGCGAACTTGATCGACGCGAGGTGGCGGATCTTCCCTTCATGGAAGATCGCCACGCCCGTCGAACCGCCCCCCACCTCCACCAGCGCGACGCCCAGCTCCTTCTCGTCGTCGGTCAGCACCGCGTAGGACGCGGCGAGCGGCTCGAGCACCAAGTCCGCCGGCCGGTAGCCGGCGCGCTGCACGCTGCGGCGCAGGTTCTGCAGGGCGGTGGCCTGCACCGTGACGAGGTACATCTCGACCTCGAGCCGCGTGCCCGTCATCCCCACGGGGTCCGAGATCCCGTGCTGCTGATCGACCACGTACTCCTGCGGGATATCGTGCAGCAGCTCCTGGTCCCGGCCCAGCGAGATGGCGCGCGCCACCTCGTTCACGCGCGCGACGTCCTCGGCCGTCACCTCGTCGGCCGACACCGCCACGACGCCCGGTGAGGTGCGGGCCGACACGTGCTCGCCCGCGATCCCGCACGTCAGCGCCGTCACCTTGACGCCCGCCATCCGCTCGGCGTCGCGCACCGCCGCGGCGATCGACCGCGTCGTCTCCTCGATGTCCCGCACGATGCCGCGGCGCACGCCTGCGTTCTTCGCGAGTCCGACGCCCAGCACCTTCGCGAGCGGCAGCCGCGGCAGGTCACCCACCACCTCGGCGATCACCGCACACGTCTTCGTGCTGCCGAGATCGAGCCCGGCGACGAGCTGGCGGTCCCGACTCACGCCCCGGCGCTCGGCTTCCGCCGCACCACCACCTGCCCCGCGAAGCGGGCGTCGAGCTCCGCGTAGGGGCGCCCCTTCGCGCCCAGATCCCGCGCGACCAGCACCACGGCTCGAATGACCTCCGGCCCGGCGTCGCGCCCGACCAGCACGCGACGGGACCCGATCTCCAGCAGCACGTCCCCGCGCGCGAACCGCCGCGCGCCGGTGAGGGTTTGAAACAGCGCCGGATCCACCGACTGGATCAGCGCCAGCACCCCCACGACGCCCGAGTCGGCGCTCGCCGCGATCGGCAGGTCGAGCCCCGCCCGCGCGGGGTCGAACGGCAGCGCGCGGCTTGCGGCGTCCACCACCATCAGGCCCGCGCCGCGCGGGCCCGGCACCAGCGCCGCGGGCTCGACTTCCTTGAGCTCCACTTCGAGCGCCGCGGGGAGGCGCCGCATGACCCGCGCCTCCGCCACGCCCGGCAACCCGCGCAGGCGATCGGCCAGCAGCCGCGTGTCGGTGAACACGCTGGCCTCGGCCGGGAGCCGCAGCGCCGCGATCACCGCATCGGGGGCGAGATTGCGCACGCCCACGAGCTCGATCTGCCGCACCCGGAAGAACGCCACCCGCGCCAGCGCCGCCGGCGCGGCGGCCCACGCGAGCACGAGCAGGGCGAGCCCGACGATGCCGAGCAGCGCCCGCCGCCGCCAACGCGGCCACCCGGTCACCGCTCCTTCCCTCCCGCGTCCCGCTTCCCCAGCTGCGCCAGCAGCTCCGGTCCCACGCGCGTGATGTCACCCGCCCCCAGCGTGAACACCACGTCGCCCGCGTGCACCGTCTCGGCGACGCGCTCCGTGAGCGCCGCGCGCTCGCGGACCGCCACCGTCGTCGCGCCCGCTCGCGCCGCCCCGCGCGCCACCAGCTCGGACGTCACACCGGGCAGCGGCCGCTCGCGCGCGCCGTAAATCGGCGCGACCACCACCACGTCCGCCGCCGCCAGCGCGCGTCCCAGCCGCTCGCCGTGCAGCGCGGTGCGCGAGAACAGGTGCGGCTGGAACACCGCCACCAGCCGCCGCCGCGGGAACGCCTGGCGCGCCGCGGCGAGCGTCGCCTGCACCTCGGTGGGGTGGTGCGCGTAATCGTCCACGACCGTCACCCCGCGCGCGTCGCCCACCCGCTCGAACCGCCGTCCGACGCCGCCGAACTCGGCGAGCGCCGCCAGGCACGGCTCGAGATCCGCGCCCAGCTCCCGCGCCACGGCGAGCGCCGCGGCGGCGTTGCGCACGTTGTGCAGGCCGGGCACGCGCAGCCGCAGCGTCACCGCGCGGCTCTCCTGCCCCTCCCCCGGCAGCTCGATGCGCGCGCTCGAACCCGTGTCGTCCAGTCTCGGGTCCACGATGCGCACGTCGGCGTTCGCTCCCAGACCCACGCGCCACACGGGAGCGCGCACCGCAGCCGCCACCCGCTCCGCCCCGGCATCGTCCGCTCCCGCGATCACGCGCCGCGCGGATCGCGCGACCTCGACGAACGCCTGCTCCAGCGCCGCCACGCTGCCGTCGTAGCACTCGAGGTGGTCAGCCTCGACGTTGTTCACGACCGCGACGGTCGGCGTGAGCGACAAAAACGCGCGGTCGTACTCGTCCGCCTCGACGACGTACAGCGCCCGCCCCCCGACCCGTGCGTTCCCACCCCACCGAGCGACACGGCCGCCGGCGAGTCCCGTGGGATCCCGCCCGGCGGCCGCCAGCGCCTCCGTGACCATCACCGTGGTGGTCGTCTTGCCGTGCGTGCCCGCCACGGCGACCACCGTTCCGCCAGCGACGGCCTGGCTGAGGGCGTCAGCCCGCCGTACTACCGGGACCCCGAGGGCGCGTGCTCGCTCCAACTCCGGGTGATCTCCCGGCACCGCCGCGGTCACGACCAGGGCCCGGGCCCCGGCCACATGCCCGGGGTCGTGACCCCGCCATATTACCACCCCCAGAGCTGCCAAATCGGCCGCTCCTGAGGGATCGTTATCACAGCCGGTAATCGCGACGCCTTGCTGTCTGGCGAGGAGCGCCAGGCCGCTCATACCCGCTCCGGCGATCCCCATGAAGTGGATCGGGCGGGGATCCACCGTTGCAAACAAGGTCATTAGTGGGGGCCTAATATAGCGAATCTACGAAACTTGCGAAAGAGACCACGACCTCAGACGACGAGTGTCAAGATCTTCGACACAATCTCCCGGGCGGCGTTCGGGTGGCCCCGGGCGCGCGCCCGCGTGGCAAGCGACTGCAGGCGAGCCCGGTCTCCGAGCAGTGCGGCGACCTGGTCGGCCAGCGCGTGGGGGGTCACGTCGCGCTCGGGGAGGTGGATCGCGGCGCCGGCGGCCGCCAAGGCGCGCGCGTTGGAGGTCTGGTGATCGGCGGCGGCCGTGGGCAGCGGCACGAGGATGCTCGGCTTGCCCCACGCGCACAGCTCGGCGACGGTCATGGCGCCGGCGCGCGCGACCACGAGATCGGCGGCGCGATACGCCACGGTCATCGGATCGAGGAAGCCGCGCACGACGACGCGTCCCGGCGCGGCGTAGCGCGCCAGAGCGTGGGCCTGGGCCGCGCCCGTGCCCCACACCACGTTCGTCCCGCTGAGCAGGCCGCGCTCGAGCGCCCCGGCGACCGCGAAATTGATCGCGCGCGCGCCCTGGCTGCCACCGAACACGAGCAGCGTCGGCCGCCCGGGGTCGAGGCCGAGCTCGGCGAGCGCGGCGACGCGGTCGCCCGGCTGCGGCGGCCGCACCGGATTCCCGAGCGCGCACACCTCGGTCTGCGAGCCGGGGGCGAGTCGCTCGCGCGCCTCCGGAAAGCCCAGGTGAATCTGCCGAGCGCGGCGCGCGAGCCAGCGCGTCGTGAGCCCCGGGAATGCGTTTTCCTCGACGAGCACGGTCGGCACGCGGGTGCGCTGCGCTCGCCACACGACCGGTCCGGCGGCGTAGCCGCCTGTGCCGATCACGATCGCGGGTCGCTCGGCCTCGAGCACGCGCCCCACCGCGCGCCACACGCGCGGCGCCAGGGTGAGCCAGCGGGCGTTCCGCCACCACGCGTGCCGGTAGATCGGCTCCATCGGCAGCAGCTGGTGGCGGAACGGGTAGCGCGGCAGTACGTGCGCTTCGATCCCGCGCGTCGCGCCCACGAGCACGGGCTCGACGTCGGCGCGCGCCTCGACGAGGGCCTGCGCGAGCGCGAGCGCCGGCATGAGATGGCCGCCGGTGCCACCTCCGGCCAGGAGGATTCTCATCGGCGCGCCAAATGCGGAATGCGGAATTCGGAATGCGGAATGTCACGACAGGTGTCGTGCGCCTCGACCTCCCACTTCAATTCCGCATTCCGCATTCCGCACTCCGCATTACGTGATTCTCCGCCCGCGTCCGATGCTGATCAACACCCCCGTCGCCACCAGCGCCACGAACAAGCTGGAGCGGCCGTAGGAGATGAACGGCAGCGTAATGCCGGTGGCGGGCAGCAGCGCGAGACTCACGCCGATGTGGAGCGCGGCGGTGACGCCGATCAACGCGGTGAGCCCGACGGCGAGCAGCTGGCCGAACAGGTCGCTGGCCGACCGGGCGATCCGGAAGCCGAGCCACACGAACGTGCCGAACAGGATCAGGATCCCGAGCACGCCGAGGAAGCCCCACTCCTCGCCGATGGTGGAGAAGATGAAGTCCGAGTAGGCGTACGGCAGGTAGCCGAGCTTCTGCTGCCCCTGGCCCAGCCCCACGCCGAACAGCCGTCCCGCCCCGATCCCGACGAGCGACTGGTGCACCTGCCAGGTGGCCTCGGCCGGCGCGCTCCCGGGGTTCAGGAACGTGATCACGCGCGCGAGGCGGTACTGGGCGCTCGCCACCGCGCCGAACAGCAGCGGCGTGGCAACCACCCCGAGCGCCAGGAAGTGGCCGATGCGCGCCCCGGCGTTGAACAGCACTACGCCCGCGAGCATCGCCACCAGCACCGCCATGGACAGGTTGGGCTCGAGGAACATCAACCCCATGAGCGGCGCGAGCACGACGATGAAGGGCAGCAAGCCGTCGTTGAACGTGCGGATGCGCTCCCCCTTCTTTGCGGCGAGCATCGCGGTCCACACGACGACCGCGAGCTTGGCGAGCTCGGACGGTTGCACGGCCACGAATCCGAGGCTCACCCACCGCCGCGCCCCGTTGATCGTCGGGGCGATGCCGTGGGTGAATGGGAGCAGGGTCAGCACGAGCAGCAGCGCCGCGACCCCGAGCACGGGCCAAGCAGCGCGCTGCCACGTGTGGTAGTCCATCCGCGCGAGCACGCTCGCGACGATCCCGCCGACCGCCGCGCCGAGCGCCTGCTTGAGCGCGAAACTCGAGCCCACCTGCCCGCCCGACAGCGTGACCAAGCTCGACGCCCCGTAGACGGCGGCCAGCCCGAACACGACGAGGATCGCCGCGACGAGCACCAGCAGCCGGGTCTCCCAGCGCGCGTCTCTCACATCTGCTCCACGAGCTTCCGGAAGGTCGCGCCCCGCTCCTCGTAATTCTTGAACATGTCGTAGCTCGAGCACGCGGGAGAGAGGAGCACGGCGTCCCCCGGCCGCGCCGCGCGCCGGGCCCGCCCCACGACGTCTTCAAACGTCGTGCCCCGCTCGAGCGGCACCGTGTCCGCGAGGTCTCGCTCGACGATCCCCCCGGCTTCACCGTAGGCGACCACGAGCCGGCACTTCTCCTTGAGGAGCGGCGCCAGCCGCGTGTACGGCTCTCCCTTGTGACGTCCACCCAGCAGCAGCACGAACGGTCGGCTCATCGCCTCGACCGCGACGACCGTTGACGCGATGTTGGTCGCCTTGGAGTCGTTGATCCAGAGGACGTCGTGCACCTCGCGCACCGGCTCGAGCCGGTGGGGCAGCGCGCGGAACGAGCGCAGCCCCTCGCCGATCGGCCCGAGCGGCACGCCCGCCTCGTGCACCGCCAGCGCCGCGGCCAGCGCGTTCGCGACGTTGTGGGCGCCCAGCAGCCGCAGCTCCTCGCGCCGCAGCAGTTCGTCGCCGCCAACCCGCAGGCGGCGCGCGGGCGCGTCGTACCACGCGTCGGCGGGACGCGCGAGCGAGAACAGCGCGCGTCGACCCGGCGCCCCGCGCGCCAGCTCGAGCACCGCGGGATCGTCCCCGTTCAGGACCCACACGCGGTCACCGGCGGCGTTGCGGAACAGCAGCTGCTTGTCCGCGTAGTACGCCGCGACCGAGGGATAGCGGTCGAGGTGGTCGGGCGCCAGGTTCGTGACGATCCCGATGTCGGGCGCGAAGTGCGGGCTGTCGTGCAGCTGGAACGACGACGCTTCCACGGCGAGCCACTGGTAGCGCTCGCCCGAGAGTGCGATGTCCGCGAGCGGGCGGCCGATGTTGCCGGCCGCTTCGGCACGCAGCCCCGCCGTCCGCAACAGATGCGCCACCAGCGCGGTCGTCGTCGTCTTGCCGTTCGTCCCCGTGACGGCGATCACCCGCGTCCCCGCTCCGCCTCCGGGAGCCGCGAGCGCCCGGAACCCGAGGTCGATCTCGGAGAAGATCGGCACGCCGTCCGCGCGCGCCGCTGCGAGCGGCGGCGCGTCCGGCGGCACTCCCGGCGACACGATCACGGCGACGGCCGCCCGGATCCTCGCGAGATCGTGCCGGCCGACCTCGACGTCCACTCCGGGGAGCCGCCGCAGCGTGGCGAGCGCGTCGCCGCCGTCGGGGTGGTCCGAGGCGTCGCTCCCGTAGACGCGCACCCGCTCACGCGCCAGCAACCGCGTCGCCGCCACCCCGCTCTTCCCCAGTCCCACGACGGCGACGACGCCACGGCGCCACGTCTCCGGAATCATCGCACCTTCAGTGTCGCGAGCGCGATCGCCGCGCACAGCACCCCCAGGATGTAGAATCGCATCACCACCTGGGGCTCGGCCCACCCGAGCTTCTCGAAGTGGTGGTGCAGCGGCGCCATCCGGAACACCTTGTGCGCGTCGGCGTATTCCTTCCCCTGACGCTTCTTGTGCCAACGGTAGGTGCCCGTCTGGAGCAGCACCGAGACCGCCTCGGCCACGAACACACCCCCCGCGATGAGGAGCAGGAACTCGGCCTTGAGCATGATCGCGACCGTGCCCAGCGCGCCGCCGATCGCGAGCGCGCCCGTGTCCCCCATGAACACCTGGGCCGGATGCGCGTTGAACCACAGGAATCCGAGGGCGGCGCCCATCAGCGCACCGCAGAAGATGGTCAGCTCTCCCGCCCCTGGAAGGAAATACACGCCGAGGTAGTGGGCGGCGTCGAAGCGCCCGAACAGGTACGCGAAGATGGCGAACGCCCCCGCCGTGATCGCCGTGAGACCGGTCGCCAACCCATCCAGGCCGTCCGTCAGATTGACGGCGTTCGAGCTCCCCGTCACGACCACCGTCACAAACAGCACGTACGCCCAGGGCCAAAACGACAGGAGCCAGTACTTGAACAACGGCACCTGGGTCGAGGACACCGGCAGAATGTTGGGTGCCAGCGGCCACAGGAGCAGGAACAACCCCAACGCCAGTCCGAAGGTGAGCTGACCCGCGAGCTTCCAGCGCGCGACCAAGCCCTGCGACTTGCCGCGCACGATCTTCAGGTAATCGTCGATGACACCGATCGTCCCCATCCACAGCGTCGCGACGACCGCCACCACCACATAGCGGCTGTCCAGCCGCGCCCACAGGAGCGTCGGCACCACCGTCGCGAGAATGATGATCAGCCCGCCCATCGTGGGTGTGCCGCGCTTGGCGTGGTGGCTCGCCGGTCCTTCGGCGCGGATCACCTGCCCGATGTGGCGCTCGCGCAGGCGCCGGATGATCCCGGGGCCGAACACGAACGCCAGCAGCAGCGCCGTCAAGGTCGCGCCCGCCGCGCGGAACGAGATGTACGTGAAGAGATTGAAGAGGATGTGCTGCTTCGCGAGCGGCGCCAGCAGGTGATAGAGCACGTCCGATCCCCTCCCTCACCCGGTCAGTTGAGATGCCGCAACACCCGCTCGAGGGCGACCCCGCGTGACGCTTTGAGCAAGACGACTTCGTCGCCCTTGAGCGCCGCCCGCAGCCGCGGGCCCAGGGCCTCGACGTCCGGCGCCGTGATGAGCCGGTCACCCAACGTCGCGCGGTACGGCTCGAACGCCGCCGCGAATGCTCCGACGGCCGCCACGAGCGCCGGGTCGAGCGCCGCGATCTCCGCCGCCGCGGCCGCATGCAATCTGCCACTCTCCCGCCCCAGCTCCAACATCGATCCCACCACCACCGCGAGCGGCCGCCCCCGCCGTCCGGCGAGCCAGTGGGCGAACTTCACCGCCCACCGGAGCGACGCCGGGTTCGCGTTGTACGTGTCGTCGATGACGGTGAGGCTCCCGAGCTCGAGCAGCGCGCCCCGGCCGGGGGGGATCTGGACGCGTGCGAGCGCCGCGACCGCGCGCGCGGGATCCGCACCCCCTTCCCGCCCCACCGCGAGCGCGAGCATCGCGTTCTCGATCTGGTGAAACCCGACGACCGGCAGCGTGACCGTGCTGCCGCGCCAGGTGATGCGCGCGTGCCCGCCGGCGTCGAGCTCCGCGGCGTCCGGCCGCACCTCCGCGGCCGGGCCCGTCCCGGCGACGATGGTCGGGACCCGGCGCCGCGCCTCGACCGCCAGCTCCGCAGGATCCGTCCCCACCACCGCCACGCGCGCCCCGTCCAACAGCGCGAGCTTCTCCTGCATGACCCCGGCGAGGGAGCCGAACCCCTCGACGTGCGCGTAGCCCACGTTCGTGATCACGGCGACCGTGGGCTCGATCACGTCCCGCAGCCGGGCGATCTCCCCCGGGACGCTCGCGCCGGCCTCGACCACGAGGGCCTCGGCGTCGTCCGGGGCACCGAGGATCGTGAGCGGAACGCCCACGAGGTTGTTGAGGTTGCCGCTCGTCGCGTGCACGCGGTACGTCGTGCCGAGCACCGCCCGGATCATTTCCTTGGCGCTCGTCTTGCCGCTCGAGCCGGTGACGGCGACGACGGGGCTGCCCGCGGCGAGCAGCTGGCGCCGGGCGCGGGCGAGCAGGCCGAGCGCCGCCAGCGTGTCCTCGACTTCGAAGAAGGGCAGGCCCTCGATCGGCCGCGTGCCGCTGCGCACGACCGCCGCGGCGGCGCCCTTCGCCTTCGCATCGGCGAGAAAATCGTGCGCGTCGAACCGCTCGCCCGTCAGGGCGACGAACAAGGTGCGGGGGTTCAGCTGTCGGGTGTCGGTGGAGACGCCGGAGAAGGTCGAACGGTCTGGGGCCGGCACGCCGAGGGCGCCGGCCACTGCATCAGCCGTCCAGACATGCGAGGACCGTCCGACCGTCCGACTGTCCGACCGTCCGCCCATCACGACGCCCCCAATTCCCGGACGATCACCCGTTCGTCGAACGGCTGTTTCTCGGTCCCCACCACCTGATATGTCTCATGGCCCTTGCCTGCGAGCAGGATGGTATCGGCGGGCTGCGCCAGCGCGAGCGCGCGCGCGATCGCCTTGCGACGATCCACTTCCCGTTCATGGGGCCTGCCCTGCATCCCAACCTCCACGTCGTCAAGGATTCTCTCGGGATCCTCCGTGCGCGGGTTGTCGGACGTGGCGATCGCGACGTCGGCCAGCCGCACGCACACCTCACCCATCGGGGCGCGTTTGCCGCGGTCGCGGTCGCCGCCCGCGCCGAACACGACGATCAGCCGCCCCTGGGTGAGCGGGCGCAGGGTCTCGAGCGCGCGCTCCAGCGCGTCCGGGGTGTGGGCGTAGTCGCGCAGCACGGTGCACGGCCGCTGGGCGATGCGCTCCATCCGCCCCGGTACCTGCGGCGCGTGCGTCAGCTGCTCGGCGACGCGCTCGACCGGGACCCCCATCCCCCAGGCGCACGCAGCGACGCCGAGAGCGTTCGCGACGTTGAAGCGGCCGAGCAGGGGCAGCCGCACCGGAGCGCTGCCCGTCGGCGTCACCAGCTCGAACCGCGCGCCGGACGCGTCGAGCGCTACGCGGCGCGCCGTCACCTCGCTATCGCGCTCGCCGAAGCTCACCCGGCGGTGTTCCCGCCGCAGCCGCTGCCACGCCGGGTCGTCGGCGTTGACGACCTCCAGGCCGTCGCGGGCGAGGTGCTGAACGAGCTTCGCCTTGGCGCGAAAGTAGTCCTCGAGCGTCTTGTGGTAATCGAGGTGATCGCGCGTCAGGTTCGTGAAGATCGCGGCCTGGAACACGAGCCCGTCCACGCGCCCTTGGTCGAGGCTGTGCGACGACACCTCCATCGCCACGCCGCGCGCGCCCCGCTCGACCAGCGCCGCCAGCGTCGCCTGGAGGTCGATCGGCCCCGGCGTCGTGAGGTTGCCCGCCTCGCTCGCCACGGGCGCTCCCGCGGGGTCGAACGCGCCGAGCGTCCCGATCGAGCCCATCGGCTCGAGCGCCGAGAGGACGTGGCGCGCCAGCGTGACAGAGGTCGTCTTGCCGTTCGTTCCCGTCACCCCCACCAGGTCGAGCTGCGCGGCGGGCCGGCGATACCACGCCTCGGCGGCCGCCGCGGCCGCGCGCCGCCCGTCGCGCACCAGCACCTGGGGCAGCTCAACCGGCTGCTCGCGTTCGACCAGCGCCGCCGCGGCCCCCCGCTGGCGCGCCGCCGCGACGAAGTCGTGGCCGTCCTGCACCGAGCCGCGCACCGCACAATACAGCATTCCGGGCTCGATCGTTCGGCTGTCGGCGGTGAGCCCCGTGATCTCCGGCCACGAGTGGAGGTCGGGGGCCTCGACCAGCAGGCTGGCGCACTCCAGCGCCTCGACGATCTCGGCGAGACGGCTCATCGCGGGCGGTTGCGGCGCGGCTCGGCTGGAGCGGTGGCCGCCGCGGGCAACGGCCGCACGGCGAACAGGGTGACCGTGGCTCCGACCGCGGCGCTGTCCCCCGCCGCGGGCCAGGTATGCTCCGCCGCGCCCCAGCCCCGCAGCGCCACGTGGAAGCCGCGACGGTGCAGGGCGCGGACCGCCGTGCGCATCTCGAGCCCCGCGACGTCGGGCACGGCGCGCCGCAGGCCCCCCCCCGCCCCCCCCGCGCTGTCCGGGTGGTACGGCCAAGGGACCACGTACGGCACCACGCCCCCGTCGTCTTCGAGCGGCGCGGCCGCGGCGCGCGGTGCGGCCGTCGCCAGGCGCGCGCGGTCGAGCGCCACGGTACGCGCGGCGAGCGCCTGCTCGAGCATCGACCGCGTCACGGGCGCCGCGGTCTGCGCCGCGAAGTAGCTCCCCTTGTGAGGGTTGTCGATCTTCACGACGAGCACGAGCTGCGGGCGGTCCGCCGGGAACAGCGCTGCGAACGACGCGGTGTACTCCCCCGGGGCGTAGCGTCCGTTCACCACCCGCCGCGCCGTACCGGTCTTCGCCGCCACGGGAAAGGTGCTGAGCGCGGCCTCGGTGCCGGTGCCGCGCTCCACCACGCCGCGCAGCAGGTCGCGCAGCACGGCCGCCACGGCGGGCGTCACGACGCGTCGCACGGGCTCGACCCCGTGGCGGTATAGCAGCACGCCCGATGGGCTCCGCACTTCGCGGATCAGCGTCGGCTGGAGCAGCACGCCGTCGTTCGCGAGCGCGGCGTACGCGGCGGCTACCTGGATCGGCGTCACCGACAGCTCGTACCCCATCGCGAGGCTCGCGCCCGAAGGGCGGGTCCACTCCGCCGGCGGCCGCAGCCGGCCCGTCGCCTCGGCCGGGAACTCGATTCCCGTGAGGGCGCCGAAGCCGAATCCGCGCAGCACCGTGTACTGCTCCTCGGGTGCGAGCCGCGTCACGAACTTCGCCATCGCGATGTTGCTCGAGACGCGGATCGCGTCGGCGAGCGTGAGCGACGGCAACGGCTCCTCGTCGCTGATGGTGCGGCCCGGAATGCGGTACGTCCCCCCTTCGCCGGACACGCGGTCGCCCGGGCCGACCCGCCCGAACTCCAACAGCGCCGCCGCCGCGAAGATCTTCGCGATCGAGCCCGGCTCGAAGGTATCGGTGAACGCGCTGGGCCGTGCCGTCCCGTCGCGCTGGTGCGAGGCGAGCGCCAGGACCTCGCCGGTCGCCGGGTCGAGCATCACCACGTCACCCCCGTCGGCATCCATGCGGTGCAGCGCGTCGTCGAGCGCGCGCTGCGCGATCTCCTGAAGTTCCGCGTCCAGCGCCAGCACGACGTCGAGACCGGCCTCGGGCTGGGCGATGACGCGCGCCGGCGACTCGTACTCGCGGCCGGCGCGGTCCTTGAGCACCACCCCCGCGCCCGCCCGACCGGCGAGCAGCGTGTCGAGCGTCCTCTCGAGGCCCGAGGCGCCGTGCCCGTCGTCGCCCACCCGCCCGATCGTGGCGCGGGCCAGCTCCGGGGCGGGATAGAACCGGTTGGGCACCGGCTCGAGATGCACGCCGCGGACAGCGCGCAACGGTTGCACGTCGAGCGCGCTGAACGGTCCGGCGAAGTAGGCATAGCGCTTGCGCAGCGCCTGCGGCCAGGCGCGCGCCGGGATGCGCAGCTGGCGCCGGATCAGCGCACCGTCGCCCACCGGGTCGTGCAGCTCGTTGGGCGCGATGCCCACGTGGTACGTCTCCTGCGTGAGCGCGAGCGGGGTGCCGTGGCGGTCCGATAGCCCTCCCCGGCGCGCCGCGAGCACGATGCGCTCGGTGCGCTGCGCCTGCGCTTCCTCCGCCCAGCGCCGGCCCTGCAGGAGCTGCACCTGCGCCGCCCGCCCGGCGAGAAGCCCAAACCCGAGAAACACCCCGATCTCGACTACTTGGAGCCGGACCGCGAGCTTCGCCATGACTAGCGCGGCCTGCTGTCGGGGGGGAGGGTGGGGGCGACGGGGGCGCCGGGGGAGGAGGCTGGGGCGCGAAGCAGGATGATTTCGCTGTCGCCCGGAAGGTGGAGGCCCAGCTGCGCCTGCGCCCGCGGCACGAGCACGGCGCGGCTCTCGCCGGCGCGAATGCGGCGCTCGAGGTCGACCCGGTGGCCCTCCAGGTTGGCGCGGCGCGTCCGGAGATCGGCGAGCTCGCGCGCGGCGCGGATTGCCGCCGTCTGCCGGGCGTACACCACCCACGCGACGGCGAGGAACGCCACGAGCCACACGGCGACCCAGTGGCGGCCCTTAGGCCTCACCCGCCACCTCGAAGGCGCGGAACCGAGCCGAGCGCGCCCGCGGGTTGTCGCGCAGCTCGTCGGCATCGGGGCGGAGCGGCTTCTTGGTCAGCACGCGCCCGAGCGGGCGGCCGCGGCAGGTGCACACGGGCTGGCCCGGCGGGCAGACGCACGACTTGCTCCAGTCGCGGAACGCGTTCTTCACGATACGGTCCTCGCCCGAGTGGTAGGTGATCACCGCGAGGCGGCCGCCGGGCGCGAGCGCGGCGCGTAGCGCCGGGAGCGCCAGGTCGAGCTGCTCGAGCTCCTGGTTCACCACGATGCGGAGCGCCTGAAACAGCCGCGCGAAGTCGGGCGGCCCGGCGCGCGGCCCCCGCACCTCGCGGATGGCGTTCACCAGGTCGTCGCTCGTGACGAACGGCGCGTGGCCCCGGCGCTTCACGATGACTCGCGCGAGGTGCTTGGCGCGTCGCTCGTCCGCCAGGTCGGCGAACGCCGCCGCGAGCCGCTCCGCGGGCCAGGTGTTCAGTAGGTCAGCGGCCGTTACGCCCCGCCCCGCCGCCATCCGCATGTCGAGGGGCGCCCCCGGACGAAAGGTAAACCCGCGCGCGTCGGCATCCAGCTGGTGGGACGACACTCCGAGGTCGAGCAGGATGCGGTCGGGCCGGAACGTCTCGATGGTCCCGATCACCTTGGCCGAGCCGAACGGACCGGTGGAGTAACGCACCGCGTCCTCGCCGAGCCGCGTGCGCGCGGCGGCGATCGCGTCGGGGTCGCGGTCCACGGCGAGCACCTCGGCCCCCAGCTCGCGCAGTACGCTCGCGTGCCCGCCCCCGCCCACGGTGGCGTCGACGGCGCGGCGGCTCCCTTCGGCCCAGGCTCGTACCGCGCGCGCGAGCACCGGGACATGGTAGGTGGACGTCGGCCCTCCCTCGGGCAAAACGAAAGCCCCGCCTGCTGTGGCAGACGGGGCCGGATGCGTCGTCCCGCGAGGCGGGTTCAGGCGGGGCTGACGGGGCTCGAACCCGCGACCTCCGGTGTGACAGACCGGCACTCTAACCAGCTGAGCTACAGCCCCAGAACCAGGTACGCAACCCGGACCCCTCTTGGTTTGCCCGTCGTTACGGCCAGCAGGCGCGACGGCCGCGTGCCCAATCTATCACGGTGCCGCTCCGCGCGGTACTCCACCACTGGTCGCGAGTCCGCCCCTCGCTGCCGCCAACACACCCTGGCGGGGACCGCCGACGGCCCCCATCCTTTCGTTGCACAGGTCCGATGGCTCATGCCCGTCGCATCGGTCCTCTCGTGTTCGCTCTGACGCCGCTCCCCCCCCCCGACGCCAGCCCGACCTGAGATCACCGGTCCATCGGACGAGTCGTCACCCGCCCGCGAGACGCTTGGTGCGGGCGCCATCAGCGAGGAGGCCTCGTATGGATCGGAAAACACGATTGTTCCCATGGCTGATGCTCGTGGTGTTCGCCGGTTGCCACGATCAGACGATGGCGCCGCAGGTTCATGAGCAGACGGCCACGGCGTCCTTGAGCGCCACCCCGTCCGCTACGTGCCCGGCGACCGCTACCTTCACGGTGAGCGACGAGGCAGGCTTGCGGGCGGCACTCGCGGCGGCCAGTCCCGGTGACGTGATCGCGATCAGCGGCATGATCGGGATCACGGTGGACGATACGATTGCCACCGATCGCGTCACTCTCACGTGCGCCGCGCCCGGCTCTGGACTCTATGCCGTCGGATCGGACGTGGTCGGGGACCTCGTGGTAGTCTTGGCCAAACAGGTCACGATCGACCGATTGGTTCTGGACGCGAGCGGCGCGTTCGATGCTGCGATCTTGGCCTTCAACGACGGACTGACGGCCTTCGCGGACGCGGATCGGTTCACCAACAACGAGATCACGTGCGGCCCCGAAAGCCTGTGCATATTTGTCGTCGGCGTCCCGCGTACCCTCATCGCCAACAACCAGGCCACAGCGTTCGGAGCCGTCAGCGGGCTGCACCTGCAGTCCGGGGTGGACGGCACGCAGATTGTGGGGAACACCATCGTCGCCGCCACGCCGTCCGGGATCTCGGCCTTCGGGGGCATCCGGGTCCGAGATGGGAGCGGGGTGGTCGTCACCGGCAACGCCGTGCTCGGTCCGTGGACAAATTCGGTAGCGCCTACCAACCTCGCGACCAGTCGCTTCGCGTTCAACCGGTTCGAAGGGGCGGCGTCTTTCGGCGTCAGGATGTCGACCAACGCGGGCGGGCTCTTGATGACCGACGATGTGTTCCAAGACAACCAGGTCACCTCCGACGGCTTCACCGGTATGTTCGCCACGCTGGCGTGTCGCAATGCGTTCGTCTGGAACACGCTTCAGGGGACGGGCGGCGGCATCGGGATCTTCTTCGACGCCACAACGGGCGCCAACACGTTCGTCGGCAATCGGACGACGGTCGTGGACAACGGGGCGTTCGACTGCAACGGCGACGGGGTAAACGATCCGAATATCATCACCGGAACAGTGCTGCACGGCATGAGGCCCGGTGACGCGGTGAGTGACGCCGTTCCGACGAGACATGGCATCACCGCCCAATAGCGGGGCGTGGCAGTCGGATTCGGCGCAACCCGGGCTAGGCGAGAGCGGGTACGCCGGCGTCGTAGCGAATGCGGGAGCATGACGTCATGCTCCCGCATTTCGTGGTCAGAAGTTGTGACACTTGAACGCCTTCCTCACCGACGCCATGGCCGTCGTGAACTTCCCCAACGTCTGCAGCATGTTGTCGACGGTCGGCGGATGCACGCTGCGCCCGAGGGTGAACGCCGCGCGGACCGCGTCCAGATGCTCGTTGAACGCCTTCGCCTGCACGCAGCTCTTCGATTTCGTCATCGCCTGATACTCCGACGCACGCCCAGGGTATCCGCCGGGCTGCGGGGACTGACGACGGCGATCGTCCGCTCCAACCAGGGCACGGCGCGGTCGGCCGCGCCGGCGCGGACGAGCTTCTCCCCGGCGGTCCGCATGAGCGCGGCCGCGTTGATCTGCTTGGTGGTATCGGCCGACGCGGCGGCACGCTCCAGGTAGACTCTCGCGCTGTCGACCCGGTCGGCGAACGCGCTCCGGAACTGCCGCAGGGCGGCGGTATCGCTCTTGAGCTTCGTGGCCTGCGCGGTGTCGTACACGGCGCCGTCCACGATGGCCTGGCCGACGAGCAGCGCGTTGTGCGGGTCGCTCGGGTCGAGCGCCAGCGACTGCTTGTACGCCCACAGCGACGAATCCTTCTGGCCCTTCAGATCGAACGCCGCGCCGAGCGCCTTCCAGAAGGCGGCGGACTTGGGGAACCGTTTGACCGCGGCGTGGCTGTAGAACACCAGCCGTTGCGTGTCGGCGAGCTGCTGCGCCGCGCCGAGCGCCGCCTTCACGAAGCTCGAGTCGGTGAGCTTGGTCGAATCGTGACTGACCTGGTCGTCGAAGCCGTCGAGCACACAGCGCCACAGCTCGCCCTCGATGCAGATGCGCGCCTTCAGCTCGAGGAACTTCGGGTCACCGGCGCTCCGGGCCAGCCCCTCGTCGAGGATGCTCACCGCGCGCTGGTACCGCTTCTGCTGGCGCAACAGCTCCGCGACGCCGAGCCGCAGCTGCGCGTTCTGCGGCTCGCCGGCGAGCTCGTGGGCGAAGGCATCGATCGCCTTGAGCGTGTCGCCCTTCTGCTGGTAGCTGCGCGCGATCGTCTCCCACGCCGTGGCGTTGAGCGAGTCGCCCTGGGTGGCGCGCAGCGCCGCGGCGATGAGACTGTCAGGCGGCAGGCGCTCGGCCTCGTACACGGTGGCGACGCACAGCTGCGCGGCCGTGAGCGTCGGCTCGATCGCGAGCGCCTTGCGCGCCGCGTCGAGGGCCTTGTTGAACTGGCTCTTCTGCCGCTGATCGTTGCACTCGCGGGCCTGTTCGCCCGCGCGGATGAGCGTGTTCATCCGCTGCGCGATCGCCTCTCCCAGCGACGCCGCCGTCGCCGGGTTGCCGCTCGACACCGAGAACAGCGCGGCCAGCCCCGACCCACCGATGTCGCGCACCCGGATGTGCGCGGTGAGCTTGCCGCCGCTGCGCTCGAAGGTCCCCGTGGCGTACGCGTTGACGCTGAGGAACCGCGCCAGCAGCTGCGCCTGCGCCTCGTCGAGCAACACGTCGCACGCGAAGTCCGACGCCTTGAGCGCCTCGCACAGCTTCGGCTTGGGGATGACGGTCACCTTGTACCGCGCGAGCTGGCCCAGCTTGTCGCGCGCCACGTCCATCACGGCGATGCTCGCCGCCGAATCGGCCGGCGTCTGCGGCGTCAAGGGGAGTACCAGCAACCGGATCGTCGGCTGCGGGGTCGCGAGTTGCGCCGGAGCCGCCGCGGCGGCGAGCATCGCGCCGGCAACCAGTCGCAAGATTCTCACGCGCGCAGTCTTCACGTTGCGATGTGATACCCCAGTGGGCGAAGAGGGATTCGAACCCCCGACTTCCTGCGTGTAAGGCAGGCGCTCTGAACCGCTGAGCTATTCGCCCGTTGCACGGCGGGTCCTTAGAGGGCGAGGCCTACCGGGAAGAAAACGCAATACCCGACGGCCAGCAGAATCGGCGCCGCCGTCGTCGAGCCCTGGTGCAGCAGCCAGTAACCGGTCGCGAGCGCGACCACGGCCGCCGCCAGGAACAACCAGTTTTTCGGTCCGAACTGAAGGCGAGAGCGCGGCGGACTCTGGTCAGACATACGGGCAAGAGTTTACCCGCGGCTTTCCACCTCGTCAAGCAGTTGGATCGTCGTCGGCGGGCACGGTCCAGCCCTCGTCCAGCAGCGCACGGCGCGCCCGGTCGCGCCGCCGTCGCAGCCACACCAGCCACGCGAGCGCCACCCCGACCACCGCCCAAAACGCCCCGGCCGCCTCGGCCCACCCGAGCCAGCCGTAGCGGGCGGCGACGTCGCGCTGCCAGCGGGACTCGAAGTCGCCTTCGGTCACGTGATAGGTCGCGCGCAGCGCCGCGTCGAAGGTCGGCTCGGCAGCGAGGCGATCGACCAGGCGGCTCAGCCCGTTCGCGCCGCCCCCGCCCCAGCGATCGAGCAACAGCACCGCGGTGGTGGCGAGCGCGTAGGCCGCCCCGGCGTCCGTGCGGTCGCCGCGCAGCGCCCGGTCGAGCTCGTCCAGATCCATCCGCACGCCCCGCGCCACCTGCCAGTCGAGCCGCAGCGCGTCGAGCCGGTCCCACTCCCCGGCGGCGACCGCCGCGTACCCTTCCTCGAACCAGAGCGGCAGCGACCGGCGCACCCGCCAGCGCAAGGCGAGGTGGGCGAGCTCGTGCCGGAGGGCGACGAACAGTCGGACGGTCGGACGGTCGGACAGCAGGACGACGGCACCACGATCCGGGAACGCGGCCCCCTCGCTCCACGACGGGAGGCGGCCGCGGGTGAGGGAATCGAACGTCGCCCGCGTCGGCGCGAGGATGAGACGGATCGGCCGGTCGGGGAGCGGCCCCACGCCGGGGAACGGCGCCGCGCGATCCACGGCCTCCGCGAGCGCGACGGCGAGATCGGCCTGCGCGGGCCACGCCACCACCGTCACCCGGCCGACGGTGACCGCGCTGACCTGTGCGAGCAGCCAGAGCAGCGCTAGGTGCGCGGCGGCTCCTGCCCCTGGAGCACCAGCTGCAGCGTCTCCTGACACTTCTTGCCCCAGGGATTGAACTTGTTCGCCTTGAAGCCCTCTTCCCAGGTGTGCTTCGCCTGCGCCTGGTCGCCCACGAACCAGAGCGCGCGCCCCAGCTCGTAGTAGGCCTCGATGAGATTCGGCCCGAGCTTCAGCGTCTTCTGGAAGAAGGTCTGGGCGTCCTCGTACATCTCGCGCTGCAGGTACACAAGGCCGAGGTAGAAGTGCGCGTACAGCGTGGCCTTCTTGTCGTTGTCGAGGCGGATCGCTTTTGAGAGGTGCTCGATCGCTTCGCCGAAGATGCGCTTCTTCAAGCAGATATACCCCACGTTGATGCGGGCGAGCGAGTTGGCCGGCTCCTTCATCAGGACCTTCTGAAAGGTCCCGAGCGCGTCGTCGTAATCCTCGTGCAGCATCTGCGCCCAGCCGAGCAGCGATTCCGCCTGCGTCTCGCCGGGAGAGAGCTGCAGCGCTCGCGTCAGCGCCTGCGTCGCGCCGGCGTAGTCACCCAGCGAGATGAGGCTCCACCCCTTCTCGATGAAGGTGGACGCCCCGATGTGGTCGGCGTGCAGCGCCGGCCGCTGGCCGGTGAACTCCGGCGCGGAGGCCTCCGCGGTGGACGCGGATACCTCCTTGAAGCGGTCGACCAGCTTGCGGACCTCCTCCTTCAGGGCCGAGAGCTCGCCGATGAGCGAGTCGACCTGCTTGAAGTAGGCGATGATTTCGCGCTTCACAGCCTCGCGCTCCGCGCCGCCCGTCACCGTCTCGAGGCGGCGCGCGATCTGCTCGTATTCGGCCCGCAAGCCGGGGAGCGGGGAGTCGACCATCAGACCTTCGCCTTCTCCTTGACCGCCGCCTCCAGTGCCACCCTCTCCTTCGAGTTCAGCAGCCGCGACGTGTTCAGCACGATGATCGTGCGTCCGTCCTTCACCACCAGCCCCGTGATGTACTCGGCCGCGAGGCCCTTCACGATATTCGGCGGGGCGGTCACCACGCTCGCGGCGACCTGCAGCACTTCGGTCACGGCGTCGACCACGACCCCGATCTTGCCGCCCTCCCACTCGAGGATCACGGTGCGCGTCTCCTCGCGGTGCGCGGCCGGCACGCCGAGTCGCTTGCGCAGGTCGATCAGCGGCACGGCGGCGTCCTGGTAGCGGAGCACGCCCTCGAGAAAGTCGGGCGCCTGGGGGAGCGGCGCCGGTGACTCGTAGCGCAGGATGCGCTCCACCTGGAAGATGTTGAACGCGAAGTCCTGGCCGGCCAGCTTGAAGGTGACCAGTTGGACGTCGTCCTCGGTGGTCATGCGATTCGGTCTCCCAACGCGTCCAGGTCCAGGATCGGCACGAGTGCGCCCCGGCGCCGCGCCACGCCCGACGCCCACGGCAGCGATTCGCCCGGCGGTACCGGCAGCGCCGCCTCGCGCACCACGTCATCCGCGTCGTCCACCTCGAACGCCACCTGGCGCACCCCCTCGCCCGCGCCGAGCTCCACCAGCACCGCGGCGTGGCCCAGCTCGGGCGGCGCGGCGCGCGCGCCCAGCAGCGCGCCGAGGTGGACGAGCGGCACCAGCCGGCCGCGCACCGGCGTGACGCCTCGCATGGCGGGCAGGGCACGCGGCACGTCCAGGACGTCGCCCAGGTCGCCCACTTCGAGCACGCGCGCGACCGGCAGACCGTAGGGCCGGCCGTCGACGCGCACGAGCAGGTAGCCGCGGCTCACCGAATGCCGACCCTCAAGGGTGGGCTGGGCGAAACGCCGTCCTGAAGGACAGTGTGCTTCAGCACAGTGCCCGCCGAGCCCAGGCTTCAGCCTGGGAATATTTCACCGGGACCTCTCACGGCGTGCCGCCAGCTCGGCCGCGATGCGGTCGGCGATCTCAGCGAGCGGGTAGACGGAGTCGACTCCCCCGACCTGCACCGCGGCGGTCGGCATGCCCGCGATCACGGCCGAGTCGCGATCCTGGGCGATCCCGCCGCCGCCGGCCGCCCGGATGGCGCGCACGCCGTCGGCGCCGTCCCGGCCCATGCCCGTCAGCACCACCCCCACGCTGCGCGGTCCGAACACCTGCGCCACCGAACGGAACAGGGGATCCGCCGCGGGGCGCACGCCCCAGACGGGCGCCTCCTGATTCAGCGCGATCACCGGTCCGTCGGGCGCCATGACCACCCGCATATGATAATCGCCCGGGGCCACGTACGCCGTGTCAGCGACCAGCGGCGCACCATGCCCGGCCTCGACGACGCGCAGCGCGCTCATCGAGTCGAGCCGCTCGGCGAGCGAGCGGGTGAAGTTGGGCGGCATGTGCTGGACCACCAGCACGGCCGCGCCGGCGCCGATCGCGAGGCGCGGGATGACTTCGGCGAGCGCGCGCGGGCCGCCGGTGGAGGCGGCGATCGCCACGGCGAACCGGGCGCGGGGACGCAGTCCCACCTCGGGCGCATGGGGGGCGGCGCTGGGCGGGCGGGCCATGACCGCGACCCGCGACACGTCGGCGGCGAGGGCGCGGTGCACCGCGGCGCGCAGCTCGGGCGCCATCCGCTCGAGCGCGGCGCGATTGGCCTCGTCCGGCTTGGCGACGATTTCCACGGCCCCCAGCTCGAGGGCGCGGATCGCCGCTCCGGTGCCCGGGCCGGCGTGCGCGCTCACCACCACGATCGGTCGCGGTGTCTCAGACATGATGTAGCCGATGGCTCCCAGGCCGTCGAGCTCCGGCATCTCGAGATCCATGGTCACGACATCGGGATCGTACTGGTGGACCTTGCGCACGGCGTCGAGTCCGTCGCGCGCCGTCGCCACGACGCGGAACGCCGCATCGTCAGTCCCGCCCCGCCCACCCCGCCCCCCCAACACGTCGCTCAGGACGCGCCGCATCAGGGCGCTGTCGTCGACCACGAGCACGCTGGGCCGGCGGTCAGATGACGACGGCATCGGCGCCTACCGACCGGACCTCGACCCGGCCGTCGGACACGTAGAAGCGCACCGAGCGCCCGGCGCCACCGCCGACCGCTTCGCGCACCAGCGGGATCCCGATGCGGCGCAGAGTCTCACGCGCGGCCACGATGTTGCGCTCTCCCATCTGCACCGCGCCCGGCGTGAGGAGCTGCGCGAACATGCTGGCGCCGCCCGCGAGCTTCGCGACGAGGCGGCGCGGCTCCGCCCCCAGCTGCGTCAGCCGCTCCACCAGCAACGGCACCGCCGTCTCGGGGAACTTGGCGAGGTTGGTCGAGTCGCGCGCCAGGCTCTTCGAGGGGAGCAGCACGTGCGCCATCGCTCCCGCGCACGCGTGTGAGTCGTGGAGCATGATCGCCACGCAGGAGCCCAGGCCCAGCGTAACGATGACCGCGTCGCCTCGCTCGGCGGCCCACTCGGCCACCTTGACGATCCGCTCGGTCGCGCCGTTCACGCCTCGGGCCGGCGGTAGATGCGCTCGCGCGGGTCCTCGAGCGTCAGCCGCTCGCGCGCGGGACCCACCAGCGTTTCCACCTTGCCGAGCAGGAGGAGGCCGCCCGGCGTGAGCGCGTCCGCGAACTGCGCGAACAGCCGCTCCTGCATGGCGCGGTCGAAGTAGATCACCACGTTGCGGCACACGATCAGGTCGTACGGCGGGTCCGGGGGCCGCTCGCTCGTGAGGTCGTGCTTCGCGACGCGCACCAGGCCCGCCAGCTCGGGCCGCGGCCGCCGCGGCTCCGGGGGGGGCGTGAAGTAGCGGCGCACCAGGTCCGGCGGCGCCTCGCTGAAGGCCGCCTCGGGAAACGACGCGGCCCGCGTGCGCTCGAGGCTCACGCGATCGATGTCGGTCGCGTCCACCCGGGCCTGCGCCAGGAGGGCGTCCTGCCCGAGCCGGCGGGCCGTTTCCGCCAGCGCGACGGCCACGGTGTACGGCTCCTCGCCCGACGCGCATCCGGCGGACCAGACGCGCACGCGTCCGCCGCGCGCGGTCCACACGCCGTCGAGCCACGGCGCGAGGGCGCGCCACGTCTCCGCGTTCCGGAAGAACTTCGTGACGTTGATGGTGAGCGCGTCCACCAGGAGATCGTATTCGCGCGCGTCCGTGTCGAGCAGGCGGCTGTAGTCGTCGAACGTGTGGACCCCGCGGGCCCGCATCCGCACCGCGATGCGCCGCCGCAGGCAGCGGTCCTTGTAGGAATCGCAGTCGAGTCCTCGCGCCCGCGTGATCTTCTGGGTGAGCGCTCGGAACGCCCGCTCGTCCGGCCCCGACGTCACGACAACGCGCTCAGCGTGTCCAGATTGGCCTTGACGAGCTCGTGCTTGGGGTTGAGCGCCAGAGCCTTGCGCCACAGCTGGGTCGCCAGATCGCGGTCGTTCCGCTTGTAGGCGATGTTGCCCAGCTTGAAGTACACGTCGTCCCCGAGGTCCGGCGCGAGCTCGATGGCCCGGCTGTAGGCGTCCCAGGCCTCGTCGTAGCGCGAGCCGCGGTAGGCGAGATCGCCCAGGTTCTTGGAGAGTTGCGGCAGTGACGGCTCGCTCTTGCGCGCGCCGCGCACGATATCCTCGGCGCTCGCGAGGTCGCCCGCCAGCTCGCGCAGCACGGCGAGGTTGTTCTGCAGCGCCGCGTGAGAGGGGTAGGCCTCCGCGCCCTCCGCCGCGACGTCCTCGGCGAGCTGGAAGTCCCCCGCGCCCGCGGCGACGAGCGCGCGGGCCCAGTACCACGCCGGCGGCGGCACCTGGGCGAACAACTCCCTCGCGCGATCGAGCCGCCCCGCCGCGCTCTCGTGGTCGCCGCGCTTGAGCGCGACGATGCCCCAGCCGAGATAGACCTTCGGATCGGTCTTGGCCCGCGCCGCCGCCTCGCCGTAGGCGGCGTCCGCCTCGCCAAGCCGGCCGAGCTGCTCGTAGGCGAAGCCGAGGTTGTGAAACACCGCCGGGCGGCCGCCCCCCTTCTCCGCGGCGAGGCGCAGCGCCTCCATCGCCTCGCGCCACCGCGCCTGGCGCAGCGCCACGAGCCCGATGTAGAAGTGCGCCTGCGCCTCGCTCGGCCGCAGCTCCGCCACGCGGCGGAATTCCCGTGTCGCCTCGTCCAGCATCCCCGTCTTGTAGAACGCGATACCCAAGTTGCGGTGCTCCTCTACACGCGCGTCCGTGACCTGGGCGTCGGCGGCCGACGCGCTGCGGCCGGTGCGGTGGACGAACCCCGCGGTGATCAGCCCGTAGAGCGCTTTGCCGATCTCGAACTCGCCGAGCCCGGAATCCTCGATCACGTGGTTCACGTCGCGCGAGCCGTCGAGCAGCGACAGCATCCGGGACTGCGAGTCGGTGAGCTTCGCCTCACTGATCGCCAACCGGTCTTTGTCCACGACGAAGATCAGGTCGAACGAGGGGATCTTCTTCTCGATGAGGCTCCACTCGTCCACCCGCCGTGCGCCCTCGAGCAGCAGCGACTCGGGATTGATCGAGACGAGGAAGTCCTGGCGCTCCGGGCGAACTTCCGCTTCGAAGTTGAACGTCCCCTGCGTCCAGGTGAACAGGTAGTAGACCGACTCTTCGATCTGCACGCGCATGTAGCGCTCGAGATCCGCCTGGCTGATCACACCCATGGCGACCAGGATCTCGCCCAGCTTTCGGCCATGCTCCTTCCCCTGACGGTGCACGCCGGCGTCGAGCTGCTCCGGGGTGATCTTCCCGTGCTTGACCAGGATGTCGCCCAGCCGGTCACGCCGGTTCACGATCGACGCGAAGCAGATGCGGCCCTTGTCGAAGTAGATGTAGCCGAAGTTGGAACGGTCCGCGATCGACAGGCACCCCGTCTTCTGCCCCAGCGCCAGCAGCTGCAGCACATCGGGCAGCGATGCCTCTTTGAGCGAGCCTTTGATGGCCATCAGCGGAACTCCTCGATCACGCGGTCACCGGGGTCGGTCCACTCCCACACCATCTTCTCGCGGCTCTTGATGCCGCCCAGGCTCGAGACGACGATGCCGCTGGTGCGCAGCCCCGCGGAGCGCCGCGCCTCGCGCGGCGCCTGGCCCTCGAGCACCTCGCGCGCCAGGCCGGCGGTGAGCGGCACGTCCTGCGCCGCGGCGGCGGCCACCACCCGCTGCACGACCCCCACCAGCCCCCGCACCGAGTCGGCTGGCCGGTCGGCGAGGTAATCGATCAACGCCGGCTCCGGGGTCACGTGCTGCGCCGAGAGCATGCGCTCGAGCACCGCGCGCTTGACCTCGCGGTCCGGCTCCTTGAGCTCCACCACGAGCCCGCCTTCGAGCCGCGACACGATCCGCTCCGCGATCCCCGACAGCGTGTGGGGCGGGGTCGGCGCGGTGAAGACCAGCTGGCGCTCCTTGTCCTGCAGCAGGTTGAACAGGTTGAACAGCTCCTCCTGCGTGCGGTCCTTCCCCGTGATCAAATGGATGTCGTCGAGCAGCAGCGCGGTGGCCCGCCGGTAGCGCGCCCGCCACCAGTCCACGCGGTTGCCGTCGATGGCCGCGATCAGCTCGTCGATGAACGCCTGGGTCGAGAGGCACGCCACGACGGCGCCGCGGGCCTGCGCCAGCTCGAGGCCGAGCGCGTTCAGCAGGTGGGTCTTGCCGAGCCCGCTTTTCCCCACCAGCACGAGCGGGTTGTACTTCTTGCCCGGCCGGTCGAGCACCGCGCGCGCGGCGCTCACCGCCACCTGGTTCGACAGGCCGACGGCGAAGGCCGCGAGCGGGAACGCCGCCGACGCGCTCGGCGGCGGCGCCGCGCCGTCGCGCACCGTCGCCGCCGCCGCCTCCGCCTCGCGCATCCGCTCCGGGTCCCGGAACACGCTCTGCCCCGCAGCCTGGGGATCGAGCTCGGCCACCTCGGCCTCGAGCGCCTTGAGCCGCTCCACGTCCTGCGCGAACGCGGCGATGGCCTCGTCGACTGCGCTCGGCGCCTCCTGCTTGAGCAGCGCCTCGAGCCGCTGGGTGCGGTAGCCTTCCCCCTGCCAGCGCAGCATCGCCTCCGCCACCCGGGCCCGCCACGCCTCCACCGCCTTCCCCACCGTCACCGTGACGTCCGCGAGGAACGCGCCGAACTCGTCCGGACCTCCCCCCCCGCCCCCTCCGGCCCTCCCGGCGCCCGCTGCGGGGCTCGGGGCCGCGGCCGCGAGCCCGAGCAGCTGTTTCGCCGTCTCCGCGTTGATGGACGTGTCGTTCACCGCCTGAAACGCGACGAGCCGGTTGAGCGCGCCCATCAGCTCGCGCACGTTGCCGAACTCCGCCGCGGCGACCGTCTCGAGCACTCCAGGCTCGAACTTCGCCCCGCGCTCCTCGGCCTTGCGGCGCAGGATCGCCACGCGCGTCTCGTAGTCCGGCACGCCGATGTCGACTACCAGGCCGCCCGAGAGGCGGGAGATGAGGCGCTCGTCCAAGTCCGCGATCTCGGGCGGCGGGCGGTCGCTCGTCAGCACGATCTGGCGCCCCGCCGTCTGCAGCACCTCGGTGAGCCGCAACAGCTCCGACTGCATCTCCTTGCGGTGCGTGAGGAACTGCACGTCGTCCACGAGCAGCACGTCGACGTTCTGGAACCGGCGACGGAAGGTGTCGCCCTGCCCCGCGGCGATCGCCGCGTGGAACGCCTCCACGTACTCGTCCAGCGTCAGGTACTCGATGTTGAGCGCCGGCGCGGCCTTCTTGGCGGCGTGCCCGACCGCCATGAGCAGGTGCGTCTTGCCCAGCCCCGAGCCGCTATAGATGAACAGCGGGTTGTAGGCTGTCCCGGGGTTCTCAGCCACGGTGCGCCCCGCCGTCACGGCGAGCCGGTTCGCCGCACCCACCACGAACGTGTCGAAGGAGTACTTGGAGTTGAGGGCGCTGGTCACGCGGGACTCCCCGCCGCGAGCTTTTTCAACACGAGCTCCGAGATGCCCTTCAGCGTCTCGAACACGCCGGAGCCGTGCAGCGCGTCGGCGCCGTAGCTCGGTACGCCGCGGAAGTTGAGCGCGTCGTCCAGGTCGGCCGGCGACAGGATGAGCTCCCGCGGCAGGTCCTGCTTATTGTACTGCAGCACCAGCGGCATGGTGCGGATGTCGACGCCGTGCTCGAGCAGATTGCTCTGCAGGTTCTGCAGGCTCTCGAGGTTCTCGTCGAGCTGGCGCGCCTGACTGTCGCCCACGAACACGACGCCATCCGCGCCCTGCAGCACCAGGCGCCGCGTGGCGTTGTAGTACACCTGACCCGGCACCGTGTAGAGCTGGAACCGGGTCGAGAACCCTGAGATCTGGCCCAGGTCGATCGGCAGGAAGTCGAAGAACAGCGTCCGGTCGGTCTGGGTGGCGAGGGAGACCATCCGGCCGCGCCGCGAGTCGGGCACGCGCCCGTAGATGTAATGGAGGTTGGTCGTCTTCCCCGACCGGCCCGGACCGTAGTACACGATCTTGCAGGTGATTTCACGCGTCGTGAAGTTGACCAGGGACACGAGCCTATCTCCCGAAGAGCGTATTCAAGCTGTCCGTCAACTGGCGCTCGAAGTCCGCCGCCAGCACCTGCTTCGGCACGCTGTCCTTGGGGCTCGCGGCTTGGAGGTCGGCCGCGAGCTGCTCGAAGAATAACTGCACCAGGCCGAGCGACGAAACGTCGAGATCGTAGACCACGAGCGTCACCAGTTTGCCGCGCGCCGTCGCGACGCCCGCGAGGAAAATGCCGTGCCCCTCGCCTTGGTGGTTGAGCGCCGCGAACGGCGGTTGCCGCAGCTCCCGCGCGATCTGCTCCGTCGAGGCGAGGATCGCCGCGCCGAGCGCCGCCGCCGACATCACGTCCACGGCGCGCGCGAAGCCGTGCTGCGCCAGCACCTGGCCCGCCGACGTCATCACCAGCACGAGGCGGACGCCCGCCTCCTTGACGAATTTCACCAGGGGCTCGAGCGTCCAGGCTTCCACCGCGCGCGTCGTCATCCCACCACCTCCGCGGCCCGGAGCAGCTCGAGGCGCACGAGGCCGACGTTCACGTCCGGCTCCGCGACTGCGACCACAAGGATTCCCGACGTCGCGCCGACCACGAGCAGCGCCCCGCGCTCCGCCTGGAGGTGCCAGAAGAGGCTCGCGCCCACCCCCGCCGCCTCCATGGCGCGCCGCAGCCGGTTGGCGAGGCTCGCCGCGAGCGCCGCCACCGCCGTCCCCTTGATGCCCTCCATCAGCTGCTCCGCCACCACGAGCCCGTCGTCCCCCGAAACGAGCATCGCGCCGCGCACCCCGCGCACCCGGGTGACGAGGTCGAGCGCCTTGCCGAACCCCGCGGGCACGGCGCTCATCGCTGCTGCTCCAGCCAGCGGCGCGCCGCGACGGCCGCGCGTTGGGCGATGATCGCGAGCCGCCCCATGGGAACCGAGCGGTCGCGCACCACAAGCAGGAGCGCATCGCCGCTGGGCGCCGTGAGGTGCACGTGGCCGTGCTTCCCCTCGGCGGCGAGACCGCTCCAGGCGCCGAGGGCGAGCAGCTTGGCGGTGCGGGCCGCCTCCTGCGACACGCCCGCGAGGTAGGCCGCGACCGCATCGGTCACGTCGCCCCCCGCGCCCCCGGGGTGCGGGTGCTTGAGCGCGCCGCCCAGCACACGCCCCGACCCGTTCAGCAGCAGCAGTCCCTCCTGCGCGCCCTCGAGCCCCGCGAACACGCGCGCGTCATCGAGCGGCTGCGCGTCGGCAGAGGGGTCCGCGGGGGCGGGGAGTGCGATCGCCGGCGTCGGCGCGACGGCGCGGGCCGCGCGATCCGCCCCGCCCCCCCCGCCCTCCCCGCCCCCCCCGCCACGCGCGAGGTCGAGCGCCTGCGCCACCCCGGGGTCGTCGGGCGCCACGCGCTGCGCGTGCTCGAGGTGCGCGACCGCCTGCGACACGTCGCCGACCTTGAAATACAGGAACGCGAGCCCCTTCAGCGCGCCCAGGTGGTTGGGGGCGATGCGCAGCGTCATGTCCCACTCGTCGAACGCGCGTTCGTAATCGCGCTTGTCGGCCAGGATGCGTGCGTACAGGTCGTGGGCGTCCGCGAGGTGCGGGTGGCGCTCCAGACCCGTGAGGGCGACGCGGTGCGCCGCGTCGACCTGGTGCTTGTGGCGCAGCAGCTCGCCGAGGCGCAGGAACACGAGGCTGTCCGGGTCTTGCGCGAGCTGGGCGGAGAGCGCCTTGATCTCGTCAGCCATGCATGCCGCTCCCCGCCCCTGTTCCTGCGGCGGCGAGGGTCTGCGCGGCGGCTTTGGCGCCGCGCACAGCGTCGAGCTGCGTCAGCTCGGCCTCCGAGCGCGCTGCCAGCCGTTCCCATTGGTCCCACTGCTCGACGGCTTCGGCGAACCGGCCGGTCGCGACCAGCGCGTACCCCAGCATGCGGTGGGCGCCGACGAGCAGCGGATCGAGCCGCAGCGCGCGGCGCAGCTCTTCGACCGCATCCGCCCCCCGCCCCGCGGCGAGCGCGATGCGGCCCAGCAGCAGGTGGACGGCGGGGTCGTGGGGGTGCACCGCCGCGGCCTGCTCCGCCATACCGCGCGCTTCCTCCAGATCGCGTCGCGCCAGGGCGTCTTCGGCCTGCGCCACCACTTCCGCCAGATTCGTGGCGAGTGTGGCGCGCTCGCGCGTCGCGGTGCCGGGGTCCGCGAGCACGATGATCCCGGCGCTCTCCAGGCCGAACAGCGTCTTGGCCACGTCGAAGTCGGAGCGCCCGAGCTGGGAGGCGATGGTCCGGACGTCGCGTGCTCCGTCGATCATGGCCAGCATCTCCCACTCAGGCGGCAGCAGGTCGAGCTCGCCCTCGCCCCCTTCCTGCGCCGGCGCGAGCGCCGGGACGACGCCCAGGTGCGGGATGCGGCTCTCGATGCGGGACCACTCGTCGATGCGGCGGGCGCCCTCCATGAGGAGCGCTTCCGTGGGGATGCGCACGGCGGCTTCGGTGGGCACGTCGCTGAGCGGGCCCTCGGTGAACGAGAAATAGCCCTCGCGCCAGCTCATCACCTCGAAGACCACTTCCTCGATCTGGAACCGGACTTGGCGCTGCAGCTCGCGCGGGGTGAGGGCGCCGAGCGAGACCAGGATCTCGCCCAGTCGGCGCTTGTCGCCCTGGCGCTGCTGCATGTCGCGCGCGCGCTCAAGGTCGGCCTCGGTGATCTTCCCGGTGCGGAGCAGCAGCGCGCCCAGCGGGTGCGGGTTCGAGCGGATCTCCGCGAAGATGATGGCGCCGTCCTCGAAGGAGACCGTGCCGGCGTTGTGGCGCAGCTCCGAGGTGACGCGCAACACGCCCGTCTTGCGGCTCAAGTCGAGCAGCTGGAAGACGTCGTGGATGCCGAGCTCGCGGAGCGGGCCTTCGATCGCCATGGCTCAGGCCGCGTCCGATGCGAAGATGTGCTGGAGGTCGAGGGCCGTGCGCGCGTGCACCCGCGCGCGCTGCGCGAACGGCCCAGCGGGGTCGACGCGCGTCACCTTCTCCCAGACCTGCACCGCCTCGTCGTAGCGGTGCAGGCGCGCCAGCGCCACGCCCGCTTGGAACAGGGCCTCGACCTGGTCGGGATCGAACTTGAGCGCCCGCCGGAACGCCTCGAGTGCCTGCGCGTCGCGCTTGTCGTCGAGCAACGCGCGCCCCAGCAACAGCAAGGCCGGCAGGTCGTAAGGATCCTGCTCGAGGATCTCGGCCAGGCGGACGACGGCCTGGCGCGCGCGCCCGGAGCGCCGCAACAGATCCGCGAGGGCGAGCGCGGCCTCGTGAAACGTCGGGAGGGCGTCGAGGGCGCGCTCGTACGCCCGCTGCGCCTCGCTCGACTCCTCCTTGGTCTCGTGCAGGCGCCCCAGGTCCAGCCAGACCTGGACGTAGCCCGGGTCCAGCTCGAGGGCCGCGTGGTACGCCGCCAACGCGCCCCGCGTGTCTCCGACCTTCAGCGCCACGTCGCCCTGGAGCTTGTGCAGGTCGGCGCGCCCCGGCGCGCGCGTCTGCGCCTGCTGCAGCGCCGTGAGCGCGCCCGCGGCGTCTCCGGCGGCCGCCCGTCCCCGCGCCACCGCCACGAGCGCGTCGACGTCGTCGGGGGTGAGCTGCAGCAGCTGCTCGGCCAGATCGCCCGCCTCCGCCGTGCGAGGGCCGCCCAACGCGAAGAGCGCCTTGACCTGACCGAGCAGCGCGTCGGGGCGCTGGGGCTCGAGCGCGCGGGCTTCGCGGTACCGGTCGAGCGCCTCCCCGTGCAGTCCCCGCTTCGCGAAGATGTCGCCCAGCAACACGGCCGCGTCCGCGCGGTCGGCGCCGCGCTGCACCGCGCGCACCGCTTCCGCCGCGGCCACGTCCATCAGACCCTTGCTCACGTAGTCGCGCGCCAGCGCGAGCGGGTCGTCCACGACGGGCTCGGGCGCCGCGGGCGCGACGGGCGCGAGCTCCTGGAAGATGTTGTCGAGCAGCCGCTGGTCGAAGTTGAAGTCTTCGCCGATCGTTTCCGCGGTCACGTCCGCCGAGATCTCCGGCGCGATGCCGATCGTCGCTTTCTCGTACTGCAAGTCGATCGTGAGCGCGAACTTCTGCGATACGTAGTAGGGGTCGAGTTCGAGCGCGCGCTTCGTGGCGCGGAGGGCCCCGTCGAAGTCCCCGAGGTTGGACAGGGTGAAGCTGAGGTTGTAGTGCGCCCCCGCGTGTTCGGAGTCGGCTTCCACGGCCCGCCCGAACGCGTTGCGCGCGTCCTGGAAGCGCTTCAGCTCGACCAGCACGAGCCCCACGCCGTTCCACGCCCCCGCGGAGCCCGGCTCGTTGGCGAGCACCTGGCGATACGCTTCCAGCGACAGCTGAAAGCGCCGCAGCTGGTACAAGAGCAGCGCCAGGTTCAGCCGCGCCGCGCTGAATCCCGCCCGCAGCTGGAGCGCGGTCCGGAACGACTCGATCGCGGCCTCCGTGTCGCCCATGTGGGCCTGGACCACGCCCAGGTTGTTCCACGCTAGCCCGTACTTCGGGTCCACGTCGACCGCCTGCTTGTACGACGCGAGCGCGTCCTCCGAGCGACCGGCCTGATGGAGCACCACGCCCCGCTCGTTCCACAGCTTGGGTGAGTCGGGCACCTCGCGCATCAGGGTTTCGTACAGCTCGAGAGCCGGGGCGAAGTCGTGCTTCAGGAGGTGCACCTCCGCCATCGCCTGGAGCGTGAGCCGGCGATCCTCGCCCCGCTCCAGCGCCAGCCGGTACTCCCGCAGCGCCTCGTTGTAGTAGCCCTTTTGCCGGAACGCGAGCCCGAGGTTGTAGTGCGCCAGCTCGTTGCCCTCGACCACTTGCGGCTCGGGCATCTGGCGCTGGCGCAGCGCCTGGCTCTTCCGCTCGGCGTTGTAACGCTCGAGCGAGAGATTGGTCTGGGCGCGGGCGAGCGGCGGGTTGAGCTGGATCGCGCGCTTCGACGCGGTGCGCGCCTCCTGATGGCGGCCCAGGTCGCCGAGCACGAACGCCATCAGGTAATGCGCGTTGGCGTTGTCGGGGTTGAGCTCCACGGCGCGCTCCAGCGCGGCGAGCGCGTCGGCGTTCAGGCCGCGGTTGTAGTAGATCTCGCCCAGGTAAAACTGCGCGACGCTGGAGTTGGGATCGAGCTCGACGGCGCGCCGGAACCAGTCGGTGGCCGCGTCGGGCCGGCCGCGGTTCTTCTCTGCCAGTCCGAGCTGGATGATCGCCGCCACGTCGTCCGAGCGCTGCGCCAGCAGCTGCTCGAATTCGGCCGTGGCCGAGTCGTGGGACCCGAGGATGGCGTAGGCGCGCCCCAGCTCCCAGCGCGCGTCCCGGTCGTCGGGAGCGCTGCGCAACCGCTCCCGCAGCTGCGCCACCCGCTGATCGTAATAGCCGGTATCGTGGTAGGCGATCTCCAGGTTGCGCTGCGCCACCTGCATCTTGGGGTCGAGCTCGAGCGCGCGCGTGAACTCGGCGATCGCGTCCTCGACCAGCCCCTTGTGATAATAGAGGACGCCGAGGTTGTTGTGTGCCCCGGCGTCCGAGGGATCGATCCGGCGGGCGAAGGATCGGAGGACGGCGAGGTCCCGTTCCGAGAGCGCCGGCGCCGTCACGGGTCAGGTCAGGCGGATGGCGTCAAAGATGGCCTTGAGCGACGCCAGATCGGGGAGCAGCAGGAAGTGGCCCCGCAGCCCCTCCGCCGAGTCGATGCGGAACTCGGTCTCGACACAGAACACGAAGTCACGCTCGTGCCCGAAGTTGAGGTACGTGGTCGTGAGGACCGCCGCCGCGAGATCCACCACCAGGCTGGGCACCGACGGCAGCAGCAGCATCCCCATAAAGTCCGACAGCGCGTTCATGTACGCGCCCGACAGGATGTTGCCCGCCTCCTTCAAGCACGACTGTTCCAGCGCGTCGAACACGCCGGTCGTGCCCTCCGGCCGGCGCAGCAACATGTCGCACAGCCGCCGGCCGACCGCCTCGGGGAAGAGCAGCAGCGTGCGGCCGGTCAGGTCGCCCAGCATGTGCATCAGCACGGCCGCGACCACGTCCTGCGGGGTGCCGAGGATCTCCGGCACCTCTTCGAGCCGCGCGATGTGGATCTGCGGTACCGTGATCATGATCTTGCGGTTCGTGAGCTGCGACAGCGCGGTGGCGGCGTGTCCGGCGCCGATGTTCGCCACCTCGCGCAGCGCGTCGATCTGCAGCGCCTTGAGATCCCGGACGTCCTCCATCCCGCCTCCCTTACAGAAGCCCGCCGACGTCGAGGATCAACGCCGGGATCCCGTCGCCCATGATCGTCGCCCCGCTGAACACGGGCAGCGTCCCGTGGGGCGCGTCGAATCCCTTCACCACGATCTCGTGCTGACCGAGCATCCCGTCCACCACGACGCCGGCGCGCCGGTCCCCCATTTCCAGCACGATGACGGGCGCGCGGGACGGCGCCTCGCCCGCGACACCGAGCAGCCGCCGCAGGTGCACCAGCGGCACCACCCGGTCGCGCAGCACGATCGCCTCGCGGCCCTCCACGGTGGTCGTGGCCTGCGTGCCGAACTCCACCGTCTCGGCCACGTACGTGAGCGGCAGCGCGTAGCGCTCCTTGCCCACGCCGGCGATCAGCGCGCGCACGATCGCGAGCGTCACGGGCAGCCGCAGCACGAACGTCGTTCCCTTCCCCGGCTCCGAGCGGACGTCGATCGAGCCGCCCAGCGCGCGGATCCGCGTCAGGACGACGTCGATCCCCACGCCGCGGCCCGACACGCTCGTCACCGTCTCGGCCGTCGAGAACCCGGGGCGCGCCAGCACCCGCAGCAGCTGATCGTCCGTCAACGCCTCCGTGCCGGCATCCACCACCCCGTCGCGCTGCGCCCGCTCCAGGATCTTCTGCCGCTCGATCCCCTGCCCGTCGTCCGTCACGCTGATCGCGACACTGGCCCGCTCGCGCACGGCCGCGAGCACGATCTCGCCCTCGGCCTTCTTGCCGCGGCGCCGCCGCTCGGCCGGCGGCTCGATGCCGTGGTCCACGGCGTTCCGCAGCAGGTGCAGCAGCGGGTCGCCCAGGTCGTCCAGAATCGCGCGGTCGAGCTCGATCTCCTTCCCTTCGACGCGGAACGCCACCTGTTTCCCCAGCTCGCGCGCGAGATCGCGCACCAGGCGCGGAAACCGGTCGAACACCTGCCACACCGGCGTCATCCGCGCCTGGATGATCTCCGCCTGGAGGTCCGACGAGAGGCGCGACACCTGGATCGCCACGTCGTCGATCGCGGGGTCGCGACGCTCCGCCGCGAGCTGGTTGAGCCGGCCGCGCGCGGTCACGAGCTCGCCGATCAGGTTCATGAGGCCGTCGAGTCGTCGCAGGTCGACGCGGATGTGCCGGCTCGTCGCGACTTCCCCGGCCGCCGCCGCCGCCCCGCCCACGTCGGGGGTGGCGCGGCGCTCGTCCGCGCCGATGGTGACGTGCTCGACCTCCCCCGCCGCTCGCACCGCGCGCTCGATCTGCTCCGCCGCCCTGGACGACTCGATCCGGAAACTGAACCGCCCGTCGAAGTCCTCGGCTTCGAACGCCGCCGCGGGCGGCGTCACGTGGCTCACCGTCCCGAGCGCCTCCGCCTTCTTGAGGACGAGCAGCGCACGCCCCGCCTTGAGTGGCGCCTCGACGCGCAGGGTCACCTGGACCAGCCGTCCGGCGGCCTTCGAGGGAGGAGGGGGAGCCAGCGCTTCGACTTCGGGGGCCACCCGCGCCGCCGCCCGGCCGGAGGGGGGGGGCGCCGCGCCGGCCGCGCGCGCCGCCGCCCGGTCCAGGTCGGCCACGACCTCCGCAACGTCGAGCTCGTCTTCGCGGCCCACCACTGACAGCTCGACCGCCTGCTCCAGCGCATCGCGGGCCCGGAACAAGAGCTGCAGCAGCTCGTCGGTCGCTGGCTCGGTGCCCCGGCGCAGCAGGTCGAGCAGGTTCTCGGCGCGGTGGGCCAGGTCGGTGACGCGGGCGTAGCCCATCGTCGCCGCCATCCCCTTGACCGTGTGCACCGCGCGGAACAAACCGCCCACGGGCGCGGGACTCGCGGGCGTTCGTTCCCATTCGAGCAGGAGCTGATTGCAGGCGCTCAAGTGCTCCCGGCTCTCGGCGAGGAACAGCTCGGCGTACTGCGAGAGATCCATGGACTCAGCCGAGGACGCGCTGCACGGCCTCGAGGACGCGCGACGGCTGAAACGGCTTCACGACGAAGTCCTTCGCGCCAGCCTGAATCGCCTCGACCACGAGCGCCTGCTGGCCCATCGCGCTGCACATGAGAATCTTCGCGTCGGGGTCGTGCTTCACGATCTCGCGGACCGCGTCGATCCCGCCCATGTCCGGCATCACGATGTCCATGGTGACGAGATCAGGCTTCAGCTGCTGGTACTTCTCGACCGCCTGGGTCCCGGTCTCCGCTTCGCCCACGATCTCGAAGCCGGCCTGCGCCAGGATGTCGCTGATCATCGTCCGCATGAAGATGGCGTCGTCGCAGACGAGGACAGTGTGGCTCACACACCCTCCCTAGGAAGACAGAATGGGGCTGAGCAGCGCGTCGGTATCGAGGACCACGAAGAGTTGACCGGCGCGGCGCCCGACGGCCCGCACCAGCGTCGGATCGATGCCGGGCAGCGCCTGCCGCTGTTCCAGTGATTCCGCGCCCACCGAGAGCAGGTCTACCACCTCGTCCACCGTGAACCCCAGGACCTTCTTCCCCCCCCCGCCCACCCCCCTCTCGCTCCCGCAACCTCCAGCAGCACGGTGGTACCGCCCGCCCCCGCGGGCGGCTCGGGCTGGCGCAGGGCCCGCCAGCCCTCCACTACCGTCAGCAACGTCCCCCGCACGTTCACCAGCCCCGCCACGACGGACGGCGCCCCGGGGATGCGCGTCGTATCGAGGCGCGGCAGAATCTCGCGTACCCGCTCCGCCTCGGCGGCGCAGACGAGGCGGCCTACCCGGAACACGAGCAGTCGGACGACCCCGGCGTCACTCATCCGATGCGAAGAAGCCAAGATACTGCAAGGGGTTGCGTTGAGCAAGCAAACTCGGATCGGCGGCCGCTTCCGCAAGCGCCGGCACCAGATCGGCCGGCCATTCCGATCGCACGGTGACGTGGTGCCCAGTCACCGGATGCGGGAACGACAACAGCGCCGCGTGCAGCAGCTGCCGCGCGGCCAGCGCCTCGAGTCGCTCGGCGGCCTGCCGTTCGGACGGGGTCACTCGCCGGCTGCCGCCGAACGCGTAGTCGCGGTCGCCCACGACGGGATGACCGACGTGGGCGAGGTGCACGCGGATCTGGTGGGTGCGCCCGGTGCCGAGCTGGACCCGCAGCAGGTCGGTCTGCGCGAACCGCGCCACGACGGCGGCGTCGGTGACGGCGTGCCGTCCCCCTGCCAGCACCGTCATGCGTTTGCGGTCCTTGGGGTGGCGCGTGATGGGCGCCTCGATCGTCACGCGGCTCTTGGCGAGGTGGCCCCAGGCGAGCGCGGCGTACACACGCGCGATCTTGCGTTGCTCGATCAGGCGACTGAGCCGCCGGTGCGCGAGATCGCTCTTCGCCACGACCAGTAACCCGGACGTGTCGCGGTCCAGCCGATGCACGATGCCGGGGCGCCCTTCCCCCGTGCCCGTCGACAGCTCGGTGCCGCGCCCCACGAGAACGTTCACGAGGCTGTCGTCCCAGTGCCCGGGGCCGGGATGGACCACCAGGCCCGCGGGCTTGTCGAGCACGGCGAGATGCTCGTCCTCGTACACGAAGGTCAGGTCGCGATGCGCGGGCGCGTAGCTCCGGGGCGGCGGCCCGTCGGGCGGCAGCTCCACGGCGACGACGGCGCCGCGCTCGAGCTGGACCGATGCGCGCAGCGGCCGGCCCGCGGCGGTGACGTGTTTGTCGGCGATGAGACGGGCCGCGACGGTGCGGGAGAGGGCGAGCTGATCGGCGAGGAAGCGGTCGAGGCGCTCGGTCTGGGAAACGGCGACGCAGAAGATGACGGCCGCCATCAGTGCTCGGCCGCGCGGGCCTCCTCCCCTGGACGGCGCCGCCCTTCGAGCCAGAGGGAGACCGCGAGCGCGATCGCCCCGACCGTGATCGCGGAGTCGGCCACGTTGAACGTGGGCCAGCGCGCGCTGCCGATCCCGACGTCCACGAAATCCACCACGCCCTGGGCGCTGCGAACGCGGTCCACCACGTTGCCGACGGCGCCGGCGCACACCAGCGCGAGCGACAGGATTCGGAACCGGTCGCCCGGCCGCGTGGCCGCGACGAAGGACCGCAGCACGAACAGGGCGACGATCGCGAGCCCAAGGAAGACCCAGCGCGAGGACGCCTCCCCCCACAGGCACAGCCCGAACGCCGCGCACTTGTTGAACACGAGCCGCAGCTGCACGTACTCGCCGACCAGCTGCACCGGTAGGTGACGCGCGAGCAGCGACGCGGCCAGGAGCTTGGTGACGACGTCCGCGACGAGGACCGCGCTCGCCGTCAGCCAGAACAGCCGCCGATCAGCGGCGCTTGCCATCTTCTTCCTTCGCCTTGCACCGGATGCACAGCCGCGCGTGGGGCAGCGCGTCGAGCCGCTCGAACCCGATGTCCTCGCCGCACTGCTCGCATTTCCCGAACTTCTCAGGCGTCTGGTACAGGCGCCGCAGCGCTTGATTCACGTGCCAGAGGTAGCGGCCTTCCTGCGACGCGAACAGGAACGCCTTTTCGCGCTCCATGGCGTCGGTCCCCTGATCGGCCATGTGGAACGAGTAGCTCGACAGATCGCCGTCCGAGGCTTGCAGGCTCGAGTTGAAGGACTCGCCGTAGTAGCCGAGTTCTTTCATCACGCGGGCGCGCTCTTCGAGTAGTCGCTTCTCGAGGTGGGCCAGCTGCTTCTTGTTGAGGCCCTTGCTCGCCTTCGCTTTCGATTTGGTTGGCATTATCGGGTACCGCCCTTTCGTCCGTCATGGCGCCGCAGCGCGATGGTCACGCGGCGCGCCTCGATATCGACTTCACGGGTCAAATCCGCTTCGTGCAACACGTCGCCCAAGACGACCTTGCGCGCCAGCGTCTCGCCGGCGACGAAGCCCTGAAACGCGGACACGGCCGCCACGATGTCGTCGGCGCCAGCGACGCTGAGCTCGATCCGAGTGGTGTACTCATACCCCGCCTCCTTGCGGAGACGCTGGACGCGGTTGACGAGCTCGCGCGCCAAGCCCTCCTGGATGAGGTCCTGCGACAGCCGGGGATCCACCGCCGCCACGTACGGGCCGTCGGCTTGGACTGCCCAGTCGCTCACGACCTCGCGTGTCACCGCCACGTCCGCGGGTTGGAGCTCGAATGCACCCGCCCGCACGGGCTCCCCACGTTCGAGCGCCTGCAGGTCGTCCGCCGTGAGCTGCGACACGGCGGCGGCCGCCCGGGGCGTGTCCTTGCCGTAGCGCTTGCCCAGACTGCGGAAGTCCGCCTTGCCCCGCAGGCGGACGAGGTCATGATCGGAGCCCGCCACCTCGATGCCCTTGGCGTTGACCTCCGCCGCGAGGATATCCAGCAGGGCCGCGAAGGCCCGCCCCTTCACCGCGGCCGGCACGGCCACCTGCAGCTTGGGCACCGGCTGGCGCACGTTGAGGCCGCGGGTCTCGCGCGCCGCGCGCGCCAGCGAGGCCAGCTTGCGCACGGCGGCCATCGCCTGGAGCAGCTCCGGCTCGCGCCGCCCCTGGTCGGCCGGGAACGACGCGAGGTGGACCGAGGTTCCCGCGAGCGCCCGGTGCAGCCAGTCCGAGAGGAACGGCGCCGCCGGCGCGAGCACCCGCGCCGTGGCGACCAGCGCCTCGTACAAGGTCGCCAGGGCAGCCGGGTCTGCGGCGCGGTCCGGAGCCCAGAAGCGCGGTCGGTTGGTGCGCACGTACCAGTTCGACAGATCGTCCACGACGAAGTCCATGATCGCGCGCACCCCAGTCGTCACGTCGAAATCGTTCCACGCCTCGCGCACCGCCGCCACGACCTCGTCCAGCCGCGCGAGCAGCCAGCGGTCGGTGAGCGGCCGCTCCGCCAGCGGCGGGGCTCCGCTGTCCGCCGTCCAGTCGCCCGCGTACCCCGCGAAAAACTCGTAGGTGTTGCGCAGCGTATTGAGGAACCCGCCCGCCACCTTCGGGATGTGCTGCCGGTCGAACCGCTTGCGGACCCCCACCTGGCTCTGGCCGAGCAGGAACAGGCGGACGGCGTCAGCGCCGAACTCCTCGATCACCTGCCACGGGTTCACGACGTTGCCGCGGCTCTTCGACATCTTCTGGCCTTGGGCGTCGAGCACGAGCTCGTTCACGATCACGTGCTTGTACACGATCGAATCGAACGCCGCCACGCCGATCGCGAGCAGGGAGTAGAACCAGCCGCGCGTCTGGTCCACGCCTTCGCAGATGAAGTCGGCCGGGAAGTGCGCCTTGAAGTCGGCTTGGTGCTCGAACGGGTAGTGCCACTGCGCGTACGGCATCGAGCCGGAGTCGAACCACGCGTCGATCACCTCGGGGACGCGCCGCATCGTCCCGCCGCACTCGCGGCAGGCCCAGCCGTACCCGTCGATGTAGGGTTTATGGGGATCGAAGTCCGCCGGCAGGGGCTTCCCCCAGCGCTCGCGGAGCTCGGCGTACGAGCCGATCACCTCACGGTGCTCCGCCTCGGTCTCGCACTCCCACACGTTGAGCGGGGTGCCCCAGTAGCGGTCGCGCGACAGCGCCCAGTCCACGTTATTGGCGAGCCACTCGCCGAATCGCCCGCGCCCCACGTCGGCGGGGTGCCATCCCACCTGCGCGTTCACGTCGAGCATGCGCGCCTTCACGGCGGTCGTGCGCACGAACCACGAGCTCCGCGCGTAATAGATCAACGGCGAATCGCAGCGCCAGCAGAAGGGATAGGGGTGCGTGTAGGGCCGCGTTTCCACCCAGCGTCCCTCGTGCTTCAGGCGGTCGATGATCAGCCGGTTCGTCTCCTTGTCGGTGACGAGCTTGCCGTTGATCTCTTCCCAGCGCGTGTCCTGGAACGTGCCGTCGGGTGCGACGGGGTTGACGAACGCGAGCCCGTACTGCTGGCCGACCGCGTAGTCGTCGGCGCCAAAGGCGGGGGCCATGTGCACGAGCCCGGTGCCCTCCTTCGCCGAGACGAAGCCGCCGGCGACCACGATCGCCCGCTGGCCCTCCTGCGGCAGCGGCACGAGCTCGAGCGGGCGGAGGTATTTCTGTCCCACCAGGTCGCGGCCGTGATAGCCGGCGACCCGCGGCGCCTGGGCGAGCGGCTGGCCGCCGACGTGGACGTCCCCCGCACGCTCCACCGCGACGATGTAATGGATCCCGCTCACCTCGTACTCGCCGTACTCGAGGTCGGGATGGACCGCTACCGCGATGTTGGAGAGTAGTGTCCAGGGCGTCGTAGTCCAGACGAGCAGCTGGCGCTTCGGGTCCGCCGCGAGCGGGAAGGTGACGTAGACCGAGTTGGTCTGCACGTCTTCGTACCCGAGCGCGAGCTCGTGTGACGACAGCGCGGTGCCACAGCGCGGGCAGTACGGCAGCACCTTGTGCCCGCGGTACAAGAGCGCCTTGTCGTGCAGGCGCTTGAGCAACCACCACACGGTCTCGATGTACTCGTTCGTGTAGGTGATGTAGGGGTGGGCGTAGTCCAGCCAGTACGCGATGCGCTCGGAGAGCGACTCCCAGTCCGTCTTGTAGGTGAAGACGCTCTCCCGGCACAGCCGGTTGAACTTTTCGACGCCGTAGGCCTCGATCTGCTTCTTGCCGCTGATCCCCAGCGTTTTCTCGACCTCGATCTCGACCGGGAGGCCGTGCGTGTCCCAGCCGGCGATGCGCGTCACGCCCTGGCCCAGCATCGCGTGGTAGCGGCACACCAGGTCCTTGATGGTGCGGGAGAACACGTGATGGATGCCCGGCCGGCCGTTCGCGGTGGGCGGCCCCTCGAAGAACACGAAGGGCGGGCCGTAGCGCATCGCCTCCTGCGTGCGCTCGAACAGCCGTTCGTGCTTCCAGGTCGCGAGCAGCTGCCGTTCCAGCGCGTCCGTCGAGAGCTTGGGGTCGAACGGCGGGAAGGCCATCAGTTGAGGCGTTCGAGCACGCCGCGCAGCAGCGCGGTGAGCTTCGGCTCGGCGGCTCGCGCGACCGCGATGATCTGCTCCACCGAGGCGGGGGCGAGCGCGTCGGGCAGGCACTGGTCCGTGATGATCGAGACGCCGAGCACCTTCAGGCCCATGTGCACGGCGGCGATCACCTCCGGCACGGTGCTCATGCCCACCACGTCCGCGCCCAGCGCGCGCAGCATCCGGTACTCGGCCCGGGTCTCGAGATTCGGGCCCGTGACCGCGACGTACACCCCCTCGCGCAGGGTGATGCCCCGCTCGAGCGCCACCTGGCGCGCGAGCGCGCGCAGCCCCGCGTCGTACGGCTCGGACATGTCCGGGAAGCGGGGCCCGAGCGCGTCGTCGTTCGGCCCCACCAGGGGGTTGTCGCCGAGCAAGTTGATGTGATCGGCGATGAGCATGAGGTCGCCGGGGCTCCACAGCGGCTGCATGCCGCCGCAGGCGTTCGACACCAGTAGCGTCCGCGCGCCGAGCCGCTGCAGCACCCGGACGGGAAACGCGATCTGCTGCACCGAGTACCCCTCGTAGCGGTGGAACCGGCCCTGCATGGCGGCCACGCGGCGACCAGCGAGCGTGCCGACGAGCAACTGCCCTGCATGGCTCTCCACGGTGGACAGCGGAAACCCCGGGATCTCTCCGTACGGGATCCGCGTATCCACCACGATGTCGTCCGCGAGCGCGCCAAGCCCCGTGCCCAGGATGATCGCGACCTCGGGGACGAACTTGGTCCGTGCCTGCACGGCACGGACCGCATCCGGAATCATCCGCCCTGCTGGCCGTCCAGCGCGCGCAGCTCCGCGAGCTGCCGTTCGAGCAGCGCGCGGAAGCCGCCCACGTAGGCGTGGAACTGCCGCTGCGCTTCGGCGGCCTGACGCTCGACGTCGGCCTTGGCCGTGCGCGCGTCGTCGAGCGCGCGCCGGCCCTCCGCTTCCGCCTCCCGCACGATCACCTTCGCCTCGCGCTGCGCCGCCGCGCGCGTCTCCTCCCGGAACTGCTGCGCCGCGATCAGCGCGTCGTTCATGGCGCGCTCGCGCTCGCGATACGATTGCAGCTGCTCGGTGAGCGCCGCGAGCCGCTCCTCGAGCACCGACTTCTCCCGGAGGATGCGCTCCAGCTCGTCGGCCACGCGCATCCGGAAGTCTTCCACACCGAGCCGCTCGTAGCCGCGCAGGCTCTTCCGGAACTCCTGCTTCCGCACGTCGAGCGGCGTGAGGTGGAACGCGCTCTCGGTCACGCCGTCTCCACCCCCTCCGCCCCCTCCGCCACCGCCCCCGTCTCCCTCGGCCCGAACAGGACGGTACCCAAACGGATCACCGTTGCCCCCTCCTCGACTGCGAGCGCGTAGTCGGCGGACATCCCCATCGAGAGCGTCGGCAGCCATAAGGCCTCCTCCTCCTGCAGTGCGTCGCGCAGTGTCCGCAGGCCGCGGAACGTGCGGCGCTGCACGTCCGCAACGTCGGTGAACGGCGCGATCGTCATCAGCCCTTCCAGCGCGAGGTGCGGCAGCGCCGCCACCCGCCGGGCGAGCGGCGCCGTCTCATCCGGCGCGCACCCGCTCTTCTGCGACTCGCCGGCGACATTCACCTGGAGCAGCACGCGCTGCTTCGCGCCGTGCACCGCCGCCCGTCGGTCGAGCTCCTCGGCGAGCGCCGCGGCGTCCACCGAGTGCACCAGGGCGAAGCGCCCCGCGACATGTTTCGCCTTGTTCCGCTGGAGGTGGCCGACCAGATGCCACGTCGCGCGGCGTCCGGCGGGCGTGTCGAGCTTTTGCAGGGCTTCCTGCACCCGATTCTCGCCGAGGTCCGTGAGCCCGGCGGCGAGCGCGGCTTCCACCGCCTCCATCCCGAAGCCCTTCGTCACGGCGACGACCGTCACCGGGTGCGTCCACCCCGCCGCGGCCTGACGCCGAGCGATCTCGGCCCGGACGTGGGCCAGCCGCTCGGGCAGCGCCCCAAAACTCATAGCCGTAGAAAGTAGCCCCGCACCCAGTCTGAAACAATCGGGGGTGCGTGGAAGACGCGGCGGTGTGAGGGGTTAGGTCGCCGGCGCGATGACGCGCTCGCCGCCTTCCAGATGCGAGATCGCGCCGGACAGGAGGTCGCGCACCTGCTCCGCCGTGAGGTGACGGTGCAGCAGGCCGTGGCTCGCCACCGAGATGGTGGACGTTTCCTCCGAGACGACGAACACCGTGGCGTCGGTCTCCTCGGACAGGCCGAGCGCCGCCCGATGGCGGGTGCCGAGCGACTTGTCGGTCACCTTGAACTGGGTGAGCGGCAGCACGCAGCCCGCGCCGATGATGCGGTCGCCACGCACCAGCACGGCGCCGTCGTGCAACGGCGAGTAGGGCGTGAAGATGGTCGTCAGCAGATCGGCCGAGACCTTGGCTTCCATCGGGACACCCGAAGAGATGAACTCCTCGAGCCCGATGTCGCCCTCCACGGCGACGATCGCGCCCGTCCCGGCGCGCGACAGCCGGTTCATCGCCTCGGCGATCTCCTCGGCCACGGACTGGCGCTCGCTCTGCGAGAACCGGCGCATCAGTCGGGACTGGCCGAGCCGTGCCAGCGCGTTCCGCAGCTCGGGCTGGAACACCACGACCGCCGCGAACGCGCCGTAGGTGAAGACCACGCTCAGCAGAAAGCTGATCATCTGGAACTTGGCGAGCAGCGCCAGGAAGTAGGCCACGGACAGGATCATCACCCCGACCACGATCTGCATCGCCCGCGTCCCGACGAGGAAGAGCAGGAAGCGGTAGATGACGAACGCGACGAGGAGGATCTCGACCACGTCCGGCCAGAGCGGCGGAATGAGGAAGCGGTAGATCCCGAAGTTCACACGCTAGCCCGTCGTTGCCGCCGCCACCCGCAGCGCTTCGCGCGCGAGCGCGGCATCGTGGACCCGAAACAAGCGCGCCCCCCGCTCCCACGCGAGCGCGGACGCGACGGCGGTCGCGCGGTCGCGGTCCTCCACGGGGCGCCCGGTGGCGGCGCCCAGGAACCGCTTGCGCGACGGCCCCACCGCTACAGGATAGCCCAACGCGGCGACGGTTGCCAGTTCATCGAGCAGCCGGAAGTTCTGCTCCGGCGTTTTCGCGAACCCGAACCCCGGGTCCACCACGATCCGCTCCCGCGCCACCCCCCCTGCCTCGGCGCGGTCGGCCGCGGCGCGCAGCTCCGTCGCGACCTCGGCCGCCACGTGCCGGTACACGGCGAGCGCGTCCATCGTGTCCGGCGTGCCCCGCATGTGCATCAGGATGACCCCGACGCCGGCCTCGCCCGCGACCCGCACGAGCTCGGGATCGAAGGCGAGCCCGGAGACATCGTTCACGACCGCGACGCCGGCGGCGATCGCCGCGCGCGCCACCGGCGCCTTGCGCGTGTCGACCGACACCGGCCCGAGTCCCCGGCGGGCGAGTTGCTCGATCACCGGCGCCACGCGCCGCACCTCCTCGTCGACCGCGACCGGCGCCGCGCCCGGCCGGGTGGACTCCCCCCCCACATCGAGCAGCTCGCAGCCGTCCGCCACCAGCCGCTCCGCCTGCGCGATCGCCCGGTCCACGGTCGTGAACCGGCCGCCGTCGGAGAACGAGTCCGGCGTGACGTTGACGATGCCGATGATCACGGGGTGATCGAGCACGACCGCGCGCCCGGCGATCTCCCAGCGCTGCGGGGGATCGGCGTGCGCGGCGAGCAAGCGGCCCAGCTCCGCGGACAGTCCCTCGAGGCCGGGCGGCACGCGGTCCGGGCGTGCGAGCGGGGCGAGACGGCTGGCCGCGGCGCTGATCAGCGCCCACCCCTCGCCCGTGAGGACGTCGGTGCCGGCCTTCGCGCCCCAGCGCACCAGCGCCTCACGCTCCGTGGCGCTGATGTCTTCGAGCAACACGACGAGGGCTTGCAGCCCAGTGGCGGCGAACCAAGCGGGCTGGGCGTCCCAGCCACGCGCCGCGAGCGCCGCGCGCACCGCTTCCGGGGCGCGCGCGGCGAGCGCGGTCAGCTTCACGCGCCGGCGGGCTCGGGGGGCGGGCTACCCAGGACGGGACCGCGGGCCGGCGCCTTGTCCTTCGCCGCGTCGGTCGGCGCTGCGCCGGCGGGCGTGGCAGGCGCGGGAGGCGGCGCGAGCGGCGGCAGCGGCCGGCCGGCCATCACCAGATCGACCTCCTCGCGATCGAGCGTCTCGCGCTCGAGCAGGGCGGCGGCCAGCCGGTCGAGCTGGTCGCGGTGCTCCGTGAGGATCACCCGCGCGCGCTCGTAGGCTTCACCCAGCAGGCGCTTCAGCTCGGTGTCCACCAGCTCGGCGGTCCGCTCGGACACCTCGCGCCGCTGCACCACTTCGCGGCCCAGGAAGATCTCGGCCTCGCGGTCGCCCACGGCGATGGGCCCAACCACGTCGCTCATCCCGAACTGCGTCACCATGCGACGCGCCATCTCGGTCGCCTGCTGGATGTCCGAGTACGCGCCCGTCGTCACCTTGTCGGGGCCGAACACCAGCTCCTCGGCAACGCGTCCGCCGTAGGACATCGCCAGCTGGCCGAGCAGCCACTGCTTCGTCACGTTGCGGCGGTCCTTCTCCGGCAGGAAGAAGGTGATCCCGAGCGCGCGACCGCGCGGCACGATCGTCACCTTGTGGATCGGATCGATGCCGGGGACGGTGAGCCCCACCAGCGCATGCCCCGCCTCGTGGTACGCCGTGAGCTTCCGCTCCTCCTCCGTGAGGACCATGCTCTTGCGCTCGAGCCCGAGCATGACCTTGTCCTTCGCGTCCTCGAGGTCCGCATTGTCCACGCTCGGCTTGTTGCGGCGCGCCGCGAGCAGGGCCGCTTCGTTCACGACGTTCGACAGCTCGGCGCCCGAGAGCCCCGGCGTCCCCTTCGCGATCCGCTCCAGGTCCACGTTGGACGCGAGCGGGATCTTGCGGGTGTGCACGCGGAGGATCTGCTCCCGGCCCTTCACGTCCGGCATGTCCACCACGATCTGGCGGTCGAACCGTCCCGGCCGCAACAGCGCGGGGTCCAGGATGTCCGGCCGGTTGGTGGCGGCGAGCAGGATCACGCCGTCGTTCGACTCGAAGCCGTCCATCTCGACGAGCAGCTGGTTGAGTGTCTGCTCACGTTCGTCGTGACCGCCGCCCAGTCCCGCGCCGCGGTGCCGCCCGACGGCGTCGATCTCGTCGATGAAGATGATGCACGGCGCGTGCGCCTTGCCCTGCTCGAACAGGTCGCGCACCCGCGAGGCGCCCACGCCCACGAACATCTCCACGAAGTCCGAGCCGGACATCGAGAAGAACGGCCGGCCCGCTTCTCCCGCCACCGCCTTGGCGAGCAGCGTCTTGCCGGTGCCCGGCGGCCCCACGAGCAGGGCGCCCTTGGGCAGCCGGCCGCCCAGCCGCTGGAACTTCTGGGGATCCTTGAGGAAGTCGATGATCTCCTCGAGCTCCTGCTTCGCCTCGTCCGCCCCGGCGACGTCGGCGAACGTGACCTTGGGCGTGTCGCCCGCCAGCAGCTTGGCCTTCGACTTGCCGAAGGCGAACGCGCGGTTCCCGCCCTGCTGCATCTGCCGCAGCATGAAGATGATGAGGCCGAGGATGAACAGGTACGGCAGAAAGCTGAACAGGAACACGCCGAACGACTGCTTCTCCTCGCGCGCCCGCACGTCCACGCCCTTCTCCCGCAGCGTGGCGACCCACGTGTCGCTCGACTCGAACGGCAGGAGCGTCGTGAAGTGCTCGGCGGTGCGCCGCCCGTAGGCGACGGGGGTCTTGAAGTCGCCCTTCACCTGGGCCCGCTCGGTGATCTCGACCGCGGCGACGTTGGCCTTGTCGAGCTGCTCGGTGAACTGCGTGTAGGAGATGTCCAGCGCCTCCTGCCGCCGGCTCGAGGCGAACTGCACCAGGGCGATCGAGCCCACGATCAGCAGCGCCCAGAACGACAGCGTCCGGAGCGTCCGGGCCCAGCTGAACTCGCGCGGGGGGGGAATGCGGCCGGCCATCAGGTCAGGCTCGCGATATAGGGCAGGTGCCGGAAGTTCTCGGCGTGGTCGAGTCCGTACCCCACGAGAAAACTGCGTGGGGCATCGAAGCCGACGAACGCCGGCTCGAGCGCCAGATGTTCCGCCACATGCTTATGCAACAAGGCACAGATCTCCAGACTCTTCGCGTCCCGCTCGCGCAGCAGCGTCACCAGCCGATTGAGCGTCTTCCCGGTGTCGACGATGTCCTCCACCAGCAGAATATGCTTACCCCGCAGCTCGGTCTCCGGATCGTACAGCAGCCGCACGTTGCCGCTCGAGATGGTGTCGGCGCCGTAGCTTGCGGCGACCAGGAAATCGACCTGCAGCGGGCGCTCGATGCGGCGGACCAGATCGCTCAGGAAGATGAAGCTGCCCTTGAGCAAGCCGAGCACGAGCAGCTCGCCGTCGGGGTAGGCGGCCGTGATGTCGCGACCCAGCTCCCGCACCCGACGCGCGATCGTGTCCTCATCGAAGACGATCCGCTCGAGCTCACGCCCGCCCGTCTGCTTCAGGCTCGCCGTGCTTGGTAACATCCACTCGCACCGCCGGTGTTCCGGGTCGCGGGAGATCGTCGGCGCTCCGGCAGATCCCCGGCACCCAGAGAATGGTCTCGCCACGCGCGACGACCGGGTACGTGGCCCGAGCGCTCCGCGGCACGCGCGCTTCCATCAAGAGCCGGCGCAGCGGGCGACGGCCCACGCCGCCGAGCGGCATCAGCCGGTCGCCGGGACGGGGGCGCCGCACTTCCCAGCTCGTCCCTCCCCCCCCCGCGGCCGCGCCCGCCTTGATCCACGTCGTCCACTCGCTCCGCGGCAGCCGCGCCGGCGCGGGGTCGGGGGTCCAATCCACCCGGAAGGCGCCGAACACCGCGCTGCCCCGCTCGGCCGTCGCGACGACCTCCTGCGCGGCGCACCCGATCTCGCGGCTCACACGCAACCGATCGAACGCGATTTCCGCGGTCCACCGACCGCCCAGCGCCAACCGGCGCCCCGACGGCCTCCGCCCCAGCGCCGCGACCGCGCGTGCGCGGCGGATTCCCAGCACCAACCCCACTCGCCGGGCGGCGGCCCGCACCAGCGCCACGGCCAATGTGTCATCATAGTGGAGCAGTCCCTCCCGGGCAACTTCGAACGCGTCGCGCGCCGTGCGAAGTCGAAGCTCGGGAACGTGTTCGAGCACGCGGTCCCACGCGCGGCGCTCCAGCGCGGCCGCGTCTCCGGTGCGTAGCAGATCGTCGCGCACGCGCGCGCCCAGCCGCCCCGCGAGCAGCGGCAGCAGCATGGTGCGTACCCAGCTCCGCAGGTGACGCGGATCGCGATTCGCGGGATCGTCATGCGTGGGGAGGCCGCGCCCGGTGACGTGGGCCGCGAGGTCGTCCTTGGTGAACGCGAGCAGCGGGCGGACCAGTCCGCCGCGCGCCCGCGGCGCCATGGCGGCGAGCCCGGCCGGCGCACTGCCGCGCAGGACCCGCATCAGGATCGTCTCGACCTGGTCGTCGCGGGTATGGCCGAGCACGAGGTAGCGCGCCGCGTGCCGGCGCTGCACCTCCCGCAGCCACGCGTAGCGCGCGCACCGGGCGATGGTCTCGGTGGCGGCCGGGCCCAATGCCAGCTCCACCAGTTCGACGGGCAATCGGTACTGCTCGGCGAGCTTGCGGACCATCTGTCCGACTGTCCGACTGTCCGACTGAATTTGGTGATCCGCATGGGCGACCACGAGCGACAGCTGTAACTCGCGAGCGGCGGCCGCCATCAGGTCGAGCAGCGCGACCGAGTCGGGGCCGCCCGACACCGCCACCACCGCGGTCCCGGGCTGCCCGAACAGCCGGGCCCGGGCGACGTGGTCGCGGAAGCGCTCCAGCAGCGAGGCCATATATAATGATACCGCTATGGGACCCGACCAGGTGTATCAGCTGCTCCGCAACCTGACGTCGCCCGTGGTAGCGATCACGGCGGAGCGCCAAGGCAAGCGCAACGGCATGATCGTGGACAGCGCGGTGCGCGCCTCGATTGTGCCCGCCATCCCGCGGGTCTCCGTCTACATCCACAAGTTCAACTACAGCCACGACATGATCTTCGACACCGGCCGCTTCGTGCTGCACCTGTTGCGCGACGACCAGTTCGAGCTGATTCACCGGCTCGGATTCGAGAGCGGGCGCGCGCGGGACAAGCTTGCCGGCGTGCCACACCGGCTGGGTGAGCTGGGAGCGCCGGTGCTGGACGAGTGCTATGCGCACTTCGAGTGTCGCGTGGTCAACGTCATGGACACCGGGAGCTCGACCTGCTTTCTGGGGGACGTGGTCGCGGTTGGTCATGGGAAGGCAAGCGGTCCGACGGGCGCCGTGATGACGGCGGCCTACTTCCGAGCCCACATCCCCGCCGAGTGGCGGCCGGAGTACGAGGCGCACCTCGCGGCGGCACAGCGGTTCGCGGAAGACCGGTCACGGGACATCAAGCCGCTGGTCTGGCGGGGGCTCCAGGCGTAGGGGGGGCCTACGGCTGCGGCGGCGCTTCTTCCTCGCCCGGGTCGACCGGCGGATGCTCGTACACGATTGGTCGCTCGCAGGTGCAGGGCTCGAGGTTCGTGAGGGCGACCTGCGCGCTCGCGCGGGGCGGTCGATACTCGATCTTCGTCGGGTCCGTGATGAGGCCGCCGCAAAAATTGCAGTGGATCGTGCTCATTGGCCCACCTCCGCACAATCTGGCGGGAGCTGATACACGATTCACCGCGGCTCGCGGCCAAGCAACAGAGGGCGGGACAGGGTGCCGGCGACCAGCGAGGCCAACTGCCGCTAGAGCATGCGGTTGGCCCGTCTATGCAGTTTCAGGGCGCGACGCGAGAGCCGATGGTCACACCTTCGAGCCCTGCGGAGCGGTCCTGCTCACGTTGGCAGCGACAGCGCCTTGAGGGCTGCCACCCATGCGATCAGTGTGAGCGCACTACGCAAGTAGTTCAGCCGCGCCCATTGTGTCAGCCGTGCTGCGATTTCCGCTTGTGGCATGGCGGCGCGCTGCAGCCGAAGCATCGTCGGAATGAAGTATGAGAACGTTGCAATCCGCTCCACCAGAATCACCAGAGCCGCGGTAAGCCACCAGTCGCGCCGTGGTCCCGGGGCATGCCCAGCCGCGACCAGACTTGCCAGCGTCAAGACGGTAAGCGGGATCGTGGTCACGAATGCCCAGAACCTCCGTCCGCTGTCGGGCGACCGCAGGGAGTCGGGCGGAGAACTGGCCCACAGTGGAACGACGATTCTCGCCTCGTACAGGCCGGCACCGAAAACCGTGGCTCTCCTCAACCGTCGGTCAAGCAGTTCAAGCCCGAGCGCACAGGGGGGAGGGATTTCAGTAGCGGCGGTCGGACTCGAACCGACGACCCGCGGATTATGATTCCGCTGCTCTAACCAGCTGAGCTACGCCGCCGAAGTTGTGGCGCTTGAACTTAGCGAGCCGCGGGGCTCGGTGGGAGTGGGAGTGTTTCCCGCTTGTTTCCCGTTCGCGAACCGCTTGGCGACCGCCGCCGCCCGGTCCGCCTCGTCGATGATGTTGTAGCGGTCGAACATCGCCCGCGTCGCCCACCCGCAGAGCTCCATGATCTCGCCCTCCGTCACGCCCGCCCGCCGATAGTCCCGCGCGGCGGTGCGCCGGAGGTCGTGCACGAGCCGGCCGTCGAGCCCGGCGCGCTTCGTCGCGCCCGCCCACGCCCGGCGGAGACTCTTGATCGGCTTCCCGTCGCGCTGGAACACGCACACGCCGTCGCGCGCCGCCCATTGCGCCTCGAGCAGCGCCTTGAGATCGGGCGCGAGCCCGAACGGGAACGCGCGGGCGTCCCCGCCCTTCGTCTGCGCCGCGGCGAGCCGGATCACCTGGCCCTCCCAGTCGACCGCGTCCCAGGTGAGCCCGAGGACTTCGGATTTCCGCCAGCCGGTCAGTCGGAGGAAGCGAATCACCGGGCGCAGGTAGTCGGGGAGCTCCACGAGGAGCGCGGCAAAGTCGCCGTCCTCGAAGAACCCCGAGCGCGCGTTCTCGACCTTCGGCAGCTTGAACACGGGCCGCATCGCGAGCAACTCGTCCTCCACGGCGACGCTGAACGCGGCGTTGAGGATCGCGATCTCGTAGCGGACGGTGGCGCGGGCCGCGCCCTCGCCGAGCCGATGCGCGAAATACTCCCCGAGGCGCGTCTTGGTGAGCTCGAGGGCGAGCGCGTCGGCGCCGAGGAACGCCTCCAGATGATCGAGCGCCTGCTGCGCGCGCCGGAGCGAGCTGTTCCCTTCCCGCGCGTAGTGGCGCTCGAGTCCCGCCCGGAGGCCACCCACCAACGTGGCCTTCCCATCCTCGCCCGTCTCGTACTCCGCCAGCATCACGCGGTCCGGCCGGCCGCGAAGCTTCCCGGCCTTGCGATCACCGCGGCGCTGGTCGAGGAGATCCTGCGCCTCGCGCTTGCTCGTGGTGTGCGACGACTCGTAGTGCCGCTTCCCGCGGAGCGAGTAGTCGAGCCACCAGATCGACGTCTCGTGGCGCGCGCCGTCCGGGCGGCGCACCTTCGGTCGAAAGACTCGTCCCTGTCCTCGGCTCATGGTCTCCTCCTAGTTTGAACGTTGACGCCAGACTCCGGGATGTTGCCGTGGCAGAGGCGCAGATAGATGCGGTGCAGCGCGTCGTAGAGGTGCGGGTTCTCCCGGTAGCCGGACGGGTCGGCCTGCACTTGAGCCTGGCAGCACTCCAGGAGTCGCACGAACGCATCGAGCTTCTTGGACGTCATCGGATCCCCCAAGCAGTCGTTACGGTCGGCCCTCGAGCGCGGCGAGGGCCTGCATCAGCCGCCGCCGCACCGCCGCGAGCTCGGGCGCGTCGAGCGTGAGCCCCTCGGTCGCCGCGAAGATCTGCAGCGCGTTCCGCACGTGGTCGGCCGCCGTTTCCTCGGGCTGCGTCGGCGCCACGCCCCCCGTCAGATACCACAGGCGGAACGCCTCGGCCACCGCCGCGTCCGGCTCGAAGCGCCGCCGTCGGGCGGCGAGGAGCGCCGCCGTCAGGGTCACCAGCTCGCGGTCGGTCATGACAGGAAGCTAGTGCGAATCGCACTATGTGGCAACCGGCACTAGGTACCGCTATCATTGGCCCATGACCCGGCAGCAGTTGCGCGCCGCCCTGAAGCGCCTGAAGATCAGCCAGATGGAGGCGTCCCGCCGCCTCGGCGTGGACGGGTCCACCGTGCGCCGCTGGCTCTCGGGTGCCCACCGCATCCCCGAGCCGGTGGCCGTCCTCGTCCGCACCTGGCTCAAGGCTCGTCGCCCCAAGTAGGCGCGATGCGCGGCCCGCTGCTCCTCCTCGCCATCCTGCTCGGGCTCGCCGCCCCCGTGGCGGCGCAGCACCCGACGCGGCACCGGAGCCCGCGCCATCACGCGCCGACGGCCCACGCCGAGCCCCAGCGGAGCCGCACGGCCAAGGACGCGTTCCTGCGCCAGACGGGCCACCCGCACGGCTGGCCCGGGCACATCGTTGACCACGTCGTCCCGCTCGCCTGCGGCGGCGCGGACGACCCGTCGAACATGCAATGGCAGACGACCGAGGAGGCGAAGGCGAAGGACAAGGTGGAGCGGCAGGGTTGCGCGAGGCGCTGACCCGCTCCTGGCAAGAGCATCACGGAGGGACACGTGAGCAGAGAACGAACGGCCACCATTCACTTCGCCCCGGCACGTTGGCCATTGGGTCGCGAACCGATCAGCGTCTGGGGCTATGACAAGCGGGGTCACTGTGTCTGCCGCCTGCAGATCAATAGCGCCGGCGTCGCCGTCTACGGCGGCAAGCGCGGCACAAAGCGGCTGGCCGACGTGAATTGGGAAGGGCTCGTCAAGCGGCTCACTGGCGCGAAGCATCGCTGATCCCGTCACGATCCCCGCCCCCACCGACGCCGCTTGCCGCCGACGGTCGACCAGGTCGTCGGCGGGCCGTTCCGGTAGCGCGCCGCGCGCTCGGCTGGCGTCGGGGGCGGCTGCGCCACCGGGGCGACGCCGCACTCGCAGAGCTGCGCCACGCGGCCGTCCCGGTCGGTGAGGAACGTGAACGGCGCGCCGCAGCGATCGCACACGGCGCGCTCGCCCCGCCCGATCACGACCGCCCCCCCTCGGGCTCCGGCTTCGGCAGCGGCCCATGCGAGAGCCAGTCGTAGGCGGTGCCGGGAATCCACGGCGGCGCGCGCCGCGGATCCACGCCGTCGGGCGGCCAGGACTGCACGACGCCGGCGATGAGGCCGTCGAGCAGCGCCTGGAACTCCGCCTCGTCCCCCCGTGCCCCGGGGATCCGGCGGACGGCGTCGCGCCAGATGTCGGTGTCGCAGAACTCCCGCAGCACGGCGCGCGCCTTCGTCCAGTCTCCGAGCTCGTCGCGCGCCGTCCACAGGCGCACCGCAAGATCCCGCCCCACCCAGGCGTCCCACAGCTCCGCCCACCTGAGGCCGCTCACGGCTCGCCCTCCGCCGGCGGCTCGAGCGGCGGCCGTGGGTCGCCGGTGAAGCGCCCCCGCTCGACCGGCTCGCCCGCCGCCGGCCACGCCTCGCCCGGGAACCACACGCCGCCTGAGCGACGCAACGCGTCCTCGTCCAGCGCGTCGGCGGGCTCCGGCTCCTCGGCGCGCGGCGCCTCGTCCCGGTCGAGCCGGTAGGCGCCGCCGAACCCGAACAGGAACGGCGCGTGCGTCGGCGTCTGCGCGGCCGCGAGGCACGCCTGCGCCAGCGCCACCACGACGTCGATCTTGTGCCCCGCCCGCTCCTTCGCGATCCGCCAGCCGCGCGCCGTCTCGAGCGCCACCGCCCGATGCACGGCCAGGCGCAGCGCCGGGTCCGGGTACGCCTCGAGGTTCCGCCCCTTCACCAAGTCGTAGAGGCACGTCGACGCCGCCGTCAGGTTCGGCACCGTCTGCGGGAACGCGACCATCGGGAGCCCGGCGGCCGCGAGCCGCTGGGCGACGGCCACGAGCTGGTAGGGGTCGTAGCGCACCTCCCGCACGCGGAAGCGGCCGCGCAGCTCCCGCAGCGTCGCCTCGATCGTCGCCTCGAAGTCGAGCGGGTCGGCCGGCGACGGCTGCCAGGTGCGGTGCCACACGAGCCGCACCCGCTTCACGTCCTCGCGCCACGTCACCGCCGCGATCGCCGTCTGGTCCCGGGTCACGCTCGCGTCCACCCCGACCCAGACGGCGAGCGCCGGGTCGCGCACCACGGGCCGGAGCTCCGGCTGCTCGCACGCCGCCCACCACGCCGGGTCCACGAACCCGGCCGCGCCCGCGACGAAGCGGTTCTCGACCATCCGGAGGTAGGCCGACGGCCGCAGCTGCCGGCGCATCTGCGCGAGCCACGCCGGCGTCTGCCACGGGGCGACGGGCTCGTGCGTCCAGAACATCAGGAACCCGTCCTGGCGGTACAGCCCGGGCGCGATCTCCTCGCCCGCCCGCCCCCGGCGCGCCAGCTCCTCGAGCAAGTCCGACTCGCCCTCGAACCCGGCATAGGTCGTCGTCAGCCGCACGGAGACCGGCCGCGTCGGCACCGGCACGAGCTCGTCCCACAGCCGTCGCGACCGCTCCGACGTGTACGCCCACAGCTCGTCGAACGCCACGATCGCCGGGTTCGCCCCCGCCGCCCCGGCGTAGTCCGCCGGCAGCGCCGTGATCGTCGCCCCGTCCGCGAACGCGAGCACGTCCGCCGTCACCGTCGCCGTCCCGGTGAGCAGCGGCGACGCCTCGAGGATCCGGAGCGCCGCCTTGAACACGCGGCCCGCCGCCTGGTCGAAATCGTTGGCGACGCAGTACGCCTCGGCGCCGCGGCCGCCGATCACCCGCACCACGTACAACAGCACGAGCGCGGCGAGCGTCGTCTTCCCCGACTTCTTCGGCGCGCTGAACACGAGCTCCGGATAGGGGAGCGCGCCCCCCGCCGTGAGCGCCAGCGCCTCGGCGAGGAACCGCCGCTCGGCGTCGTACAGCGCGAACGGCCGCCCCGTGTCGGGATCGACGAGCGCCTCGGCGAACCCGCACGGATCGCCTGCGAACGCCGCCAGCCGGTCGTCGACCGGCGCGGGACTCGGCAGTCGGCCGAGCCGCTGCTCGACGTGGTCGAGCCGGCGCTCGCGCCTCACGCGACCTCCTCCCAGAACCGCGCCCGGGTCCGGACCGCGCCGGCCGGCGCGCGGTAGGACGGATCCTCCGCATCGTGGTCGTAGCCCGTGCCGACCCACCGGCCCACGCGGCACGGCACGCAGACCGCCCAGGTGTTCCGGTGGTCGTAGTAGACGGTCGTCGGGCCGCCGCACCGCGGGCAGCGATCGCCGGCGTCGCTCACGACGCCCACCCGGGTGGCCGGCAACCGCAGCCGGCTGCGTCGTGGGCCTTGATCGGCACGCGACCCGTCCCGGTGTGCCCGCCGGCCGCGCTCACGGCAGCCGCCGCCCCGTTGGCCGCCGGGCCAGCTCGCCCTCGAGCTCGGCGATCCGCCGCTCGAGCCCCCGCACGCGGTCGCGGTCCAGCTCGTGCTCGTGCAGCTTGAGCCACACCTCGGCTCCCCGGACCATCGCGCCGGCGACCGCGCCCGGCAGCATCCCGGCGGCCGCCCACCGCTGAATCAGCTGCAGGCCGGCCCGCACGTGCTCCGGCGAGTCCAGCGGCGGCAGATCCCGCTCCACGTCCTCGAGCGTGAGCCGCCGTCGGCGCACCTGGCCGCTCCGCTTCCCGCCCACGCGGGCGAGCGCCCGGGCCTGCTCAACGCTCTCGAACACGCTTCACCTCCGGCTCCCCGGCTGCTTCGCCGAGCGGGAAACCTCCGGGAAACATCCCGCGAGAGGCCGCGCCACGCTTGGACTGTTGCCCGGGACACCGGACAAGTATTCCGCCGCCGCCACCACGTGCGCCGGGCGGCAGCCCGGAGGCGCGAGCCGGGCGGGGGGGCCTATCGATCGTCGTTGTCATCGTCGAACTCAGGTGCGGCCGCTGCTGCTCTCTCCTGGGATACTGTCTTTGGTTCTCCTTCTCCAGCCTCTCCAGCCTCTCCAGCCTCTCCAACCGTCAGGGGTTGGGTCGGCACGGCGGTATGCCGCTTTGTGCTCGGTTCAGCCGGATTGGTCGGGCATGGTGGTATGCCAGAGTGGTACATGGTGGTGCCGAGTTGAGCACGGCCGTTTGGCATGGTGGTGCCTGCGAAACGGCCTTCGGTCGGCATGGTGGTGCGCCTGGGGCTGCCTTTGAGTGTGCGCAGACGCAGGTCCAGGCGGTCGGCCAGGAGCGCCACGTGATCCGTCGTCAGCCGTGGCCCCGAGGGCGTGCATTGGGGAGGCAGCGTGGGAAACCAGCTGTCGGTCCGGCCCGCTCCCCGTCCGGCTTTCACGAGCAGGCCGGCGTCCACGAACCGTCGGCGGTGGGCCTCGACGGTGTGGCGCGTGAACCCCAGCCGCGCCGCGAGCCCGCCCGCGCCGACGAAGCAGCCGTCAGGCCCGTTGTCCAGGGCGTAGTGCTCCACCCATGTGAGCTTCTCGGCGGGGGTCAGGCCGACACATGCTTTCACCACGTGCGTCGCGGAGAACGGCAGCCGGGGCGGGCGGGCGCTCACGTGCCGCTCCCGTTCCTGCGGACGTGCGCGTCGATCCAGGCCCTGACGTCGCGCACCCGATAGCGCCGCACCCGCGGCGTCACGACGACGCAGGGGATCCCGGCCCGGCGGATCGTGAACCGGCTGCACCCGAGGAACCGCGCCACGTCCTCGATGCGCACGAGCGCGTCGTCGGGGAGCTCGGCGAGCGAGGGCGCGGCCGCGCGCAGCGTCACGCCGCGCCCCGCGTGTGCGTGGTCATCCGCCGCCAGCGCCGGCGACGCTGCCGCGCGAGCGCGCGGACGTTGGCGGTGGAGACCCACCATCGCGCGCCCACGAGGCGGCCGACCAGGCGCCCCGTCTTGATGAGCGTGAGCACGCGATGCGAGGGCAGGCGGAGCCAATACGCGGCCACGGAGAGCGGAACCCAGAACGGCCGGCTGCGCGCCGGCGCGTCGATCGCCGGGCGCGCTTGCGACGGGTCGAGGACGGCGCTAGGTTCGTGGTGCACGTTGTTCCCTCCCGCGCCGCCCGGCCTGACCGCCGGCGGCGCTGTTTGTTTTCCGAACCCGGGGCGGGGCGCGCAGGCACCCCCTTACCCACCGTCAGCGGCGCAGGCCGCTTCCGGCGACCCCGGGGAACTCAGTCATCCGGCAGACCGCCGGTCGCCACGCGCAGCGCGCGGGCGATCTCGCGCTCCACGCACGCGGTGAGCGCATCCGCCACGAGCTGCGGCTGCGCCTCCAGCAGCGCGAGCGCCTCGTCGATCGGCGACCGCATGAACGGCCCGAGCAGCGCGTCGAGCTCGCGCCGCACTTCGTGCGTGCGGCGGCGTTCCCGGGCCGCCCGATCTTCGGCGTCGAGTTCCTCGCGCGTCGGGTGCCGGTCCAGGTGCGCCCGGCTGCCGCGGACGCCGCGCGGCGAGACGGCCCGCCAGCCGCGTTCGACGATCCCCGTCTCGTCGTCGTCCAGGTCGAGCAGCCGCTCGAGCTCTTGCCGGTAGGCGAGCCAGTCGGCGCCCTTGAGGAACGACCGCGCCTCGACCAACGCCTCCGGGTTCGACGGCACGGGCACGATCGAGTGCTCGAGCAGCTCCTGCCGGACGAAGTCGACGCCGCCTGGCCGCTCGGGGTCGCCCTCGATGCGCGCGAACTTGAGCGGCCGGAAGCCGACGCTGGCCGCGTTGAGAAAGCGGGCGTCGATCATCTGCAGCACCGTGTCGGCGAACGGGTACAGGTCGCGCGGGGCGAACGAATCAATCGCCTTGAGCTTCCCGCCCTCCGTCCAGACCTTCGTCGCGCGCGCGACGGGGAGCGCCTTGTAGTCGTGCGCCCATTGGACGACCGGATTGCGGCGGTAGTTCGCGAGCTCCCACCCCTCGACGGCGAGCGAGTCGGAGTCGCGATCGACCGCGGCGCTCGAGATGACGATCTGGCGCGCGCGCGGATCGTCGCCGACCTGCCGGATCTCCTCGCTGACATGCTGCTTGCGGAGGAGCGCGTCCGCTGGCGGTGCGACGCCGCGCTCAAGGAGCTGCACGAACTCGTCGCGGGTCAGGATGCGGTGGGGCTCAGGCACCAATCCCTCCCTCCGCCCGCAAGCGATCGCGCTTGAGCCGACGCAGGAGGCCGCACATCTCGCTGAGCAGCGCGGCCGCCAAGGCGTCGGGATCCGTCCCGTTCCGACTGGCGAGTGACGAGGAGCAGCGCGGGCGCGGTCACGGGCCGCAGCTGCTCAGCACGCCGGCGTAGTGCTGGGTCGCGAGCCGGTCGGCCTCGTCGGCCGGCGGCGGGAGCAGCTCGCGCTTGAGCGCGTGCCGCAGCGGCGTCCCGGCCGGCACGGCGGCGGGCTGCTGCGCGGGCAGCGCGTCGATCGCGTTCGCGACCCCCGCGTTCACGAGCCGCCAGCCCACGGTCGCCTCCACCCAGAAAAACTCGGCCGGGTTGAACGCGAGCGTCTGCTTGATCGCTTGCATCTTGAAGACGGCGCGCGCAGCCACCGCTCACCCCTCCGTCGGTTGTTCGGGCCTCACCGTGACGCGGACCCATCCGAGTCCGCCGAGATATTCGGCTAGCTCCGGATCGAGACCGATCTGATCCCGGCCGGCGACATAGGGACCGAAGTTTTCGAGCACGTCGACCAGCACGATCGGCCCGCCGCGACGCGGCGTGTAGTCCGCCCACGACTCGGGTAGCGCCGGCCGCTCGTGCTTCACGCGCGCCGGCATCGGCGTCCCGTCGACGCTCTCGCACATTCCGCGCGCGGCGTGAAACTCGAACGTCGCAACATCCAGAGACGCGACGTCGTTCACGCTGTAGGGCGGCCAGGACTGCGTGATCTTCGCGAGCACGCGCGGCTCCGCGGCCGCTGCTGGCGTCACGTCACCGGCGGCCACGGGCTCGGCCCATTGTTTCGCCACGTATTGGGCCGCGGTCTCCGTCGCCACCCAGATCGTCTCGCCCTTGTTGTTCGGTGGGATCTGGACGAGCAGGCGCACCGGCTCGAGCCGCGGCGGCGCGGCCGGCGATTCGGGCTCGGGCGCGGGCTCGACGAGCCTCAACCGCTCGAGCTCGCGGGCGACGCGAGTCGTGAAGAACACGTCAGACGCGCCGAGGTTATACGCCCACACCTCCAGCTCCCGCCGTTCCTCCCGCGGCACGTCGCCCGCTTCCCGCAGCTCGCGGAAACCTTTCGCGTCGCGGCCGCGCAGCGCGCCCGGGAAGCCGATGATTCGCACGCGGACGCGGCCGTTGCGATGGCCCGCCTCGAGGAGCTTCGCGGCGACCGCCCGGACGCGCGCTACGTGCTCGGGAATCGTCGCGTCGAAAGCGTTCATGAGCTCGCGGATCAGTCCGGCATCGGTTCCGTGCTCTTGGACGAACGCGACGAGGCTGGCGGTGGCGTCGCGGTACGCCTGGCCCGTCCCTGCCACGTGCTCGACGAGGCCGGGGAGACCCTCCTCGAGCTCGCGGGCGCGCCGCTCCGCGCGCTCCCGCGTGACCTGGCCGCGCAGCAGCTCGAGCTTCTCGCGTGCGGCGTGGAGCTGCTTGGCGACCTTCCGCATCTGCGGATCCAGCGCCGCGCGGACCTCGCCCGCGTCCTCCCGCCGCCCGGCCTCATCGAACTGCGCGCGCAGATCGTCTAGCTTCGTGCGGAGCTTCGCCTCTTGGTCGACCCAATCCCGCACGCGCGGATCGTCGTCGGCGGAATGTGGGGTCGGCCCCGACAGCACCTGGAGCGCGGTCGAGACGGCCGCCTCGCCGGCGAGCCGCGCCTTCGGCTTGCCCGACACGATCGCGGCGAGTTCGAGGAGGAGATCCTCGGCGGGCTGATGGGACGTGGCAACGCGAACGCGATCGGACATCGACCCTCCAGGCAACAAAAAAAAGAGCAGGCCCCAGAGATGCGGCCCGCGCCCAATGCGCCAGCCGTCTCCAGGGCCTGCCCGAGTCGATTCCAGACCGCGTGAGCCGTTCTTCGAGGTCGGCGCCTACATACTCGGGAGCGCCGACAGGACTGCCCGGCTCCGACGCTCAGTATGCTGCGCGATCAGCGCGGCGTCAAGAGCTCTGGTCGCCCGGCTTAAGCACGTGGGGTCCGGCCGGGTTGCCCGGCCCGGCGCGGGCGCGCATCGTTTCTCCAACGGCCAGAACGGGGAGGGCGGGATGACTGAGCTCGGGGTTCCGTCGACGTGCCGACGACATGGCAAGGGGCCGCAGGACGGGATCATCCGGAAGGCGGGATCGGCGATCTATTCAGGGGAACCACCGCGGCCGCTGGACTGGCTTGTCACCGTGCGCTACGCCTGCGGTGATCGCGCGTGCGATGCGACCGAGCGTATCCTCGCGCCGGAGGACGGGCGGGTCAGCGTCGGCGGCCGAGAGATTCCCGTTACGGTCGAGTCGTAAATGCGTGGCGGTCGC
>WNGG01000716.1_pt1 | contig 87399 bp, 80 predicted proteins | sample 5400661 | NCBI WGS metagenome assembly WNGG01 (sample SAMN13153372, study PRJNA577476) | soil metagenome | isolation source: 100 cm soil or saprolite under Garry oak tree replicate 1 | place: USA:California | collected 2016-06-15
GGCCCGCCGCCGCCCCCGGGCCAGCCCCGGATTCCGGGCCAGCCTCCGGCCCAGGGCCCGCCGCCGCCCCCGGGCCAGCCCCGGATTCCGGGCCAGCCTCCGGCCCAGGGCCCGCCGCCGCCCCCGGGCCAGCCCCGGATTCCGGGCCAGCCTCCGGCCCAGGGCCCGCTGCCGCCCCCGGGCCAGCCCCGGATTCCGGGCCAGCCTCCGGCCCGGGGCCCGCCACGGGCTCCGGCCCGGACCTGGCGGCCGAGGCGGTCAGCGCCGCCGCCGATGCCGACGTCGTCCTGGTCTTCCTCGGCCTCCCGGCCGCGGAGGAGTCCGAGGGCTTCGACCGGGCGCGCTTCGACCTGCCGGACGTCCAGACCAGCCTGCTGGCCAGGCTCGCCGAAGCGGTCCCCGGCCCCCCGATCGTGGCCGTGCTGTTCAACGGCGGCGCGGTCCGCACCAGCACCTGGGATCACGCCGCGTCGGCGGTGCTCGAGTGCTGGCTGGCCGGGCAGGCCACCGGGTCCGCGGTGACCGACGTGCTGACCGGCGCGGTCAACCCGTCCGGGAGGCTGGCCGAGACAATCCCGCTGCGGCTGGCGGACTGCCCGGCGTACCTGAACTTCCCCGGCGAGGAAGGCCATGTCCGGTACGGCGAAGGGGTGTTCGCCGGTTATCGCGGGTACGACGCGCTCGACCGGCAGGTCGCCTACCCGTTCGGCCACGGCCTGTCGTATTGCACCTTCTCCTACCGCGGCCTGCGGATAAGCCAGGCCGGATCGGCCGACGCCGGCGACCTGGCGGTGACGGTGCGGTGCACGATCGCTAACACCGGCGGCCGGGCCGGCGCCGAGGTGGCCCAGGCCTATGTGAGCGACCCGGCGGCGGCGGTGCCCCGGCCCCCGCGCGAGCTGAAGGCGTTCGCCAAGATCAGCCTGGAGCCGGGGGCCGAGCGGGAGGTCACATTCACGCTCACCGCCCGCGACCTGAGCTACTGGTCGGCGATACACCGGCGCTGGGTGCTGGAACCCGGCGAGTTCCGCATCGGCGTCGGCGCCTCCTCCCGGGACATCCGGCTGTCGGCGGCCATCACCGTCGAGGCGACACCGCCCGCCCTGCCGCTGTCGGGCACCTCGACGCTGGCCGAATGGCTCGCCGACCCGGCCGGCGGGCAGGTGCTGCGCGACGCCCTGGGCACCCGCGCGGATGGCAGGCCGGGCGGCATCCTCGGCAGCGAGGAACTGCTGGCGATCATCGGCAACATGCCGCTGGCCACGCTGGCCGGCTTTCCCGGGCTCGGCGTCACCCCCGACATGATCGGCATGCTCGTCGCCGCGGTGATTGAACGCCGCGCGGAGGCAACCTAGCGCCGGCGCCAGCGGTGGTAGATACCTTCGCCCTCGCCCACGCGCTCCCTGGCTCCGGGCCCCGCCCGGCCAGCCCGAAGCTCTCCAGCGTTCCCGCCTACTACGCGTACACGGTCCAGGGAAACATCTACAGCTACGTGTCGCACGGCACGCAGTACGGCGCGTCGGTGACCGGCCGCTACCTCAAGGTCCGGGACACCGCCACCGGAAAGCTGGTGACCACGGTCTTCCCGCCCAAGCCGTACAACAACTTCGAGATGATCACCGCCAACGCCAGCGGCACCATGTTCGTCCTCGGTGCCATGCGCAACTGGGAACGCAACGCGAACACCCCGCCCCGCATCCTCAGGCGCAACCAGGTCACCCCGATGAAGTTCCTGGAACTGCGCATCAGCCCGGCCGGGCAGGCGCGGGTGTCCAGCCTGTCCCTCCCGGTCACGGTGGCCCTGGGACAGTTGCCGAGCATGGCCCTGTCACCGACCGGCGCCCGGCTGGCCCTGGCCTTCGGCGGCGGCGGGCAGCCCGCGGTGCTCGACGTGATCAGCCTCGGCACCGGCCGGGTGCGGCGCTGGGTGTCGCCGCCGGTGACCTGGACACCGCAGCTCAACGTGAAGGGCGCCTGGACCGCGGACGGGCGGACCCTGGTGCTCCAGCAGTGGGACGTGATCCGCGCCCCGACCCGCCGGGCCGAGCTGCGCTGGCACCCGCCGGCGACCACACAGGTGTACCTGATCGACACCCTCGCGCCGGGCCGCAGCCTGGCCGGCGGCAGGCAGCTGGCGCTCCGCCCCCGGCCCGGTGAGTCACCGCCCTGGCAGGTGTTCGTCACCCCCGACGGCAGGAAGCTGATCGGTTCCACCGTCACGGACTCGGCCCGGCCGCCGCTCGGCTCGTCGCGCGGTGAGTTGTCGGTGTACTCGGCCAGCACCGGCGCGCTGCTACAGCGGCTGGCCCCGTGGAAGTGGAACGGGAACGATCGGCGCGTCGGGCACGGCGGCTCGCCCCGCGAGCTGCTCACCTGGTCCAGCCCGTCCGGCAGCCAGCTCATCCTGTTGCACCCGCGCGATGAGGAGAACATCCTGGGCGTGCTGACCGGCGGCAGGTTCCGCACCGCCGGGGCCCCGCTGCCGCAGCCCGCTGGCTACCAGGAACTGGAGTGCGCGCTGCGCACCGCTAGCCAGGTGGCCTGGTAGCCGGCCAGCCGCGGGGCCGGCACCGGCAGGGCCGCTACAGGACGAGGTGCCGCGGCCGCCCCGATCTCCCGTCAGCCGGCGCCGAGCCGCCGCAGCCGGTCGAGGTCGCCGGGGCTCAGCCGGTCCAGCAGGCCGGCCGCCGCGCAGTTGGCCCGTAGCTGCTCCGGGCTGGTCGCCCCGAACAGCACGCTGGTGACGTCGCCGTTGGTGAGCGGGAAGGCCAGCGCGAGCGCGGCAGCGGTGGTGCCCAGCTCGGCGGCGAGGCCGGCCAGCTCGCCCGCCACGGCGACTGCCGGGGCCAGCCGGGGGTCATCAAGGGTCGCGGCGGCCCGCCCGGCCGCACCGCCGGACAGGTACTTGCCACTGAGCACGCCGCCTTCGAGGCAGAACGAGGCGACCACGCCGGCGCCCGCCGCGTGCAGCGCCCGGGTCATCTCGGCGTCCTCGACCCAGGACCGCCGCACCAGGCTGTACGGCAACTGCACGGCGCAAGGCGGCGCCACGCCCAGGCTGGCGGCCGCCGCCACCGCCTCGCCGCACGGGCCGGCCTGCCAGTTCACCATGGCCCAGGCCCGGGCCTTCCCCGAGCCCAGCAGCCCGCCTACGGCCGCCACCATGTCGGCGATGGCCAGGCCCCCGGGCGGCGGGTTGGCGTAGATCACGTCCACGTACTCGAAGCCCATCCGGGCCAGCGATGCGTCCAGTTCCGCGGCGGCGCTCTGGTCCGGCCAGAACTCCCACCACAGCTTGTTGGCGACCACCACCTCGTCCCGGCGCACGCCCGCGCCGCGGAACAACTCCCCGAACAGCACCTCTGAGTACCCGGTCGGCAGCGGTGCCCGGCCGGTCTCGTCGTTGTACCGGGCGTCGTCGAAGAAGTTGATGCCCTCGTCCCTGGCCGCCGCCAGGATCGCGGACCCGGATTCCCTGGGCAGGCGCTCGAACGTGCGCCACGAGCCCAGCGACATGGCCGAGACTTCCATGCCCGACGAGCCGAGCGGCCGAGGGCGCAGGCGATCCGCTGGCATCGGCCAGCCTCCCTTCGACGGGCCCGCCGAGCGGCCGGCGGCCAGCGTGATCATGACCTTAGTGTTGCCATACCGGCCGCCATGTCATGATCACCAATGGCCTTAGCCGCGCAGGTATTCCTCCGCGAGCTTCGGCGGGGCGCAGGCCAGCCAGCCGTCGGCGATCAACTCGCGCAGCGCGGCCGCCGGGGCCTTGCGCAACTGGACGAGCACGGCGGAGTAGCCGTCGAAGTGCGGGATCGTGAAGAAGGCGTCCTGGTTGGCGGCCAGCACCGCCTCCTTCTCGCCCAGGTCCGCGACGCGGACGGCGAGGATCGGCCCGTCCGGCGGGGCCTGGTCGCCGAACCGCCGGATGTCCGCCTTGCCGAACGGCCGCTCCCAGGCGAACGCCTTGCCCCCGACGAACCAGGTCCGGTTCCCGTGCCGTTCGCCCTCGGTGACCTCGGGCAGGCCCGCGGCCATCCGGGCCGCGTCGTCGAGTGTCGCCATACCCGTACCGTACGCCGCTCGCGCCAGCGGGCCCGCGTGGCCCGGCGCCCGCGGCGGCGCGTGGCCGGCGCCGGGGCTACAGCCAGTCCCTGCGCTTGAACACCCAATAGAGCACGACCCCGGCCACGAGCATGAAGGCGACCGAGACGAGGAACCCTGTCGTCTCACTGAACCCGGGGTAAGGCACGTTCATCCCGTAGAACCCGGTGACGAACGTCGGCACCGCGATGATCGCCGCCCAGCTGGTGACCTTCTTGGTGATGATGTTCATCCGGTTGCCCTGGATGGTCAGGTTCGTCTCCAGGATGGTCGTCACCAGGTCCCGCAGGCTGTCGGTCCAGTCGGCCGCGCGCAGCACGTGGTCGTAGACGTCCTGGTAGTACGGCATCATGTCGTCGCTGACGACATGCAGGTCACGCCGCATCAGGGCGTTCACGACCTCGCGCATCGGGATCACGATCCGGCGCAGCAGCACCAGGCTCTTGCGCAGCTCGAAACTGCGCCGCTGCACGTCCAGGCTCCGTGGGATGTCCGCGAACAGGTCGTCCTCCAGCGTCTCGACGGCGTCGTCCAGGCTCTGCACCGCCTCGAAGTGACCGTCCACGATGTAGTCGAGCAGCCCGTGCAGCAGGTAGCCGACGCCGAACTTGGCCAGGTCGGAGCTGGCGTCCCAGCGGTCCACCACGGCGCCGATGTCCAGCCCGTCGTCCTTGCGGACGGTGATCAGCGCCCGCTCGGTCACGAACGCGGCCAGTTCGCTGGTGGCCAGCTCGCCGCTGCCGGCGTCGAGCCGGGCCCCGTAGGCGGTCAGGAACAGGTGGCTGCTGTAACGGTCCAGCTTGGGGCGCTGGCGCTCGTGGACGGCGTCCTCGACGGCCAGCGGGTGCAGGCCGAACTCCTCGCTGAGGACCTCCAGGTCGTCGTTGTCGGGGTCCCGCAGGTCGAGCCAGATGGTGACGGCCGCGTCGTCCACGTAGTCGCTGATGTCGGCGACGGGGAATCCTTCGAGCTCCAGCCTGCCGTCCCGGTAGAGCCGGGTGCGCGCCTGGCATTTGGTCGGGGTGACCTGGCAGATGGTCGGTCTCGCCACCGTCTCCGGGTCGCGGCCGTGGAAGGTGCGAACCAGGAGCGGCCGGGCCCCTAGAACGCCACCGGACGCGCCTTCAGCCTCATCCGGCCCGCCCGGATCCTGCTGCGGTGAGTTCATCGGGTCCTCCTTGGGTGCCCGTCACTGTAGCGCTCACCCTCGCCGGCCAGGGCCGCGACCGGCGCGGTAACGTGCCATGCGTGACCGATGTGACCTGGCTTGACGCCACCGCCCAAGCAGAACTCGTCCGCCGCGGTGAGATCAGCCCACAGGAACTGGCCGATGCGGCGATCGGCCGGATCGAGGCGCTCAACCCGCGGCTGGACGCGGTGATCCGGACCCGGTTCGAGCAGGCACGGGCCGAGGCGTCCGGCACCCTGCCCGACGGCCCGTTCCGCGGCGTGCCGATCCTGCTCAAGGACCTGGGCTGTTTCGTGGCCGGTGAGGTGACGGCCGGCGGCCTCGGGCCGCTGCGCGACCTGCCCTGGCCGGTGACGTCCTACCTGGCCAGGCAGTTCCAGGCGGCCGGGTTCGTCTCGCTGGGCCGGACCAACGTGCCCGAGCTTGGCACGACCGTGACCACCGAGCCGATGAGCTTCCCGCCGGCCAGGAACCCGTGGCATCCGGGCCATTCCACCGGTGGCTCGTCCGGCGGGTCGGCGGCCGCGGTGGCCAGCGGCATGGTGCCGGTGGCGCATGCCAGCGACGGCGGCGGCTCGATCCGCATCCCGGCCAGCGAGTGCGGGCTTGTCGGGCTCAAGCCCACCCGGGGCCGGGTGAGCCAGGGGCCGCTGACCGGGGAGGCGTGGGCCGGCAGCGTCACCGATGGGGCGCTGGCCCGGACCGTCCGGGACGCGGCCGCCGTCCTGGACGTGATCAGCGGGCGCATGCCGGGCGAGCCGTACTACGCGCCGCCGCTGCCGCGCCCGCTGCGCGAGGAGGCCGGTGCCGACCCCGGCCAGCTCCGGGTCGGGCTGCTCGACCGGCCCTCCGGCGACCTTTACGCCGACGACCCGGACTGCCGCGAGGCGGTGGCCGCCGCCGGGCGGCTGCTTGAATCGCTCGGCCATCACGTCGCCGAGTCCGCGCCCGAGGGCATGTTCGAGCCCGGGTTCGCCAGGCACTTCAACGCGATCATCGCCGCCGACACGGAGACCGCGTTCCAGGCGTTCGAGGCGGTGCTCGGCAACCCGATCGCCGAGGGCGACATCGAGCCGCGCAACGCCCAGTACCGGCGCGCCGGCCAGGCGCTCACCGCGGTGGCGTACCTGCAGGCCCGGCAGTGGCTGGGCACCTGGGCGCGGCACATGGCGCACTGGTGGACCGACCACGACCTGCTGGTCACGCCCACCGTGGGGGCGCCGCCCCCGGAGCTTGGCTGGTTCACCGCCGCCGGGCCGGAGCAGGAGGGCGCGCGGATCGCCGGGTTCATCCCGTACACCGCGCAGTTCAACATGACCGGCCAGCCCGCGGTCAGCCTGCCACTGCACTGGACCTCCGGCGGCCTGCCGGTCGGCGTGCAGCTTGTCGCGGCCTACGGCCGGGAGGACCTGCTCGTCCGGGTGGCCAGCCAGCTCGAACGGGCCGCGCCCTGGGCGGACCGGCACCCGGCGCTGTAGCGCGCCCGGCCGGCCGCCACGGCCGGGCAGACCGCGGGGCCCGCCGCTGCCGGTTTCCCGGACAGCCGCGGGCCCCGCGGGTCACCTCGTTACGGGATCGGGTTGCCGAGGTTGAACGGCCGCAGGTACGGGGGCGGGGTGAACTGGATGAAGGCCGGCGCGACCGGGACGACCTGGCCGTTGACGACGAACTTGTTGAACCTCGGGCCGAGCGCCGCCGCGTGCTTGTTCAGGCTGGCCGGCTCGAGGGCCGAGCCGGTCCAGAAGCCGGTGTCGAGCCGGTGCAGCAGGGCGCGCGCGGCGGTGATCGTCTCCGCCGGGGTGAACGTGCAGTGCCCGGCGCGGTGCACGAAGATCTGCCGCAGCAGCGAACTGTTGCCCGCGTGGCGGACCACGCTGCGGTAGGCCTGCTCGTTCTCCGGGACCACCAGGCCGTCGCCGGTGGTGTGCATGGTCAGCACCGGGAAGGAGATCTTGCCGTCGAACGTCACGTTGTGCTCCAGGTACTGCACCGCCGAGGGGTCATCGGTGATCTGGGTGGCGTTCTGGAGTGTTGCCAGGTCCGCGCTCAGGTTCAGCCCGGCGGCCTGGTACAGCGCGGCCACTTCGGCACTGTCGGCCGACATGGCGAGCTGGGTGGTGTAGTTCACGCCGGTGGTCCAGGATGCGTTGCCGCCGGCCCTGGCTTCCAGTTCGGCGCGCAGCGCGAAGATGAACGGGCCGTCCACCTGGCTGAACCAGTCGTACTGGTTGACTTCCTGCGCGGTGAAGTTCTTGGGCCCGGGCTCCGGGGACAGCGGCGTGAACCAGCCTGGTGTGTCCCCGAGCGCCGCGACCAGGGCCAGCCGGGCCCGGCCCTGCTTGGTCTGCTGCGCGGCGGCCGCGGCGGTGAGCGCCCCGGTCAGGTTGGCGCCGGGGTTGGTGATGTTCACCACGGTCACCGACGGGTCGATCAGTTGCTGGAACGCGAACGCGGCGTCCGCGGCGGTGTTCCAGGTGGCCACGCCGCCGGACAGCACCCCGCACATGGGCAGGGCGGCGTTGAACCGGCTCGGGTACCGCTGGATCAGGCCGGCGGTGATGATGCCGCCGAGCGAGTGGCCCCAGGCGATGGTGCGGGCCGGCTGCTGGTAGGTGCCCGCGAACCTGTTCAGGGTGTTGATCTGGTCGGGCAGCGCCTGCTGGATCGCCCAGCCAGTGGTGGCATAGGAGGACCCGGCGAGCGCGAAGCCATGGTTGAGCATCCAGGACCCGGTGAGCGGGTCACCGACGTCCGTGGCGGGGTTGTTGGTGCCGGGCACCACGTACCCGTGGCTGTAGAGGAACAGCGTGCCGTTCCACGTGCCGGCCGGGCATTGGATCTTGAAGAGAGCGCCGTCGGCCAGCTTCCCGTTGACCGTCGTCACCGATCCTGTGCCGCCGCAGGTCTGGGACGCAGCGGCGGTGGCGACGGGCAATGCCAGCCCGGCGGCAACCACTGCCGCGGAGAACCCGATGGCAGCGACTCTGCTCCTGAATTTCACGACCACGCTCCCCTGCGAGACCACTGTGGTGAATGATGCTTCATCGCTGACTGTAGCCCCGTCCGCATATACCGGGATAGCGACTGTTGTGTCCCGGACGGCCGTTCAGTTCCCGGGGTGGCCTGGGCGGGTTCCGGGGACAGGTGGGACCGGATGTTCCGCGACGGCGCGCCGTATGGCCGCCGCCGGCCTCCAGCCCGGCGGCCGAGCAGCCGGCCACCATGTCGCTGAAGGCGGCACCGCTGGCGCAGGTGCTCGATGGCCTCGTCCGGCGTCACCGCCGCGGCGGCGGCCGCGTGCTCGGCGTTGAGCGCGACCACCGCGGCGCCGTCCAGCCCGCTGTGCGACAGTGGAGACCATCGATTCCCTGCCGCTGAGTTACCCGGCTGACCGGCCGCGCGGGCGGCCGGATGAGAAGAGCAGCCATGAACGACTCTGGTGTCACTCGTGTCGCCGTCTACATCGACTTCGACAACATCGTGATCTCACGGTATGACCAGGTTCATGGCCGGGGCCAGTTCCAGCGTGACAAGACACGCGGGTTCACCCGGGCCGACAGGCCAGCCGATCCCGAGATCGCCGACAAGCTAGGCCATGCCCGCGTGGACGTCGGGGCGGTGATCGACTTCGCCTCGTCGTTCGGGACGCTCGTGCTGACCCGCGCCTACGCGGACTGGTCGGACGCGGTGAACGCCGGCTACCGCGGGCAGCTCGTTGGCCGGGCGGTGGATTTGGTGCAGCTGTTCCCGGCCGCCGCCTACGCCAAGAACGGTGCCGACATCAGGCTGGCCGTGGATGCGGTGGAGGACATGTTCCGCCTGCCCGACCTGACCCACGTGGTGATCGTGGCCGGAGACTCCGATTACATCGCCCTCGCCCAGCGATGCCGGCGCCTGGGCCGGTACGTGGTGGGTGTCGGGGTCGCGGGATCGACCAGCAAAGCGCTCGCCGCGGCGTGTGATGAGCTCGTGACCTACGACGCGCTGCCGGGCATCACCCCGGCCGGCGCCTCCCCCCAGCCAGCCGCACCGGCGGCCGGCCCGCAAGCCGAACCCGAAGAGCCCGGCGGCACCCCGCCCGCGCGGGGCACGCGGCGTGCCAAGCGGCCGGCGGCCGCGGTGACCGACGAGGCGGATCCCGATTCCGAGGACCCGCAAGAGGTGGCGACCGGGCTCCTGGAACGGGCGCTGCGGCTTGGCCAGGAAAAAGATGACGTGGACTGGCTGCACAGCTCGGCGGTGAAGAGCCAGATGAGGCGCATGGACCCGTCATTCAGCGAAAAGGCACTCGGCTACCGCTCATTCTCAGACTTCGTGAAATCACGGGCGGCCGTCGCCGAACTCGACGAGACAAGCCCCGTTCGGCTCATCCGGCTCAACCCTGCCCTGACCCCGCAGTAGGCCGCAGCGGTCACAGGTCACCAGATCAGCCGAGGTAGCTGACGAGAAGCTCAGCGGCGCAGGGCGGTCTCCTGCTCCATATGCGACAGCTTCTCTGGATTGCGCACGGCGTACAGCCCGGTGATGAGGCCAGCGTCGATATGTACCGCTATGACGGTGTCGATCTCGCCGTTGAGCCGGAGGATCAGCGCCGGGTAGCCATTGACCTGTGCCTGCTGCAGCGACGCCGCGGCGGCGATCCTGCCCAGCCCGATGGTCAGCAAGCGGGCCACCCGGCCGGCCCCCACGACGGGCACCCGCACGGCCTGCGCGACTCCGCCACCGTCGCCCAGGAGGACGACGTCAGGCGCGAGGATGTCGAGCAGGCGTTGCAGGTCGCCCGTTTCGGCCGCCCGCTGGAACGCCTCGAGCGCGTCTCGGGTCTGGGCCGGGGAAACCATCCCGCGCGGCCGGCGCGCCGCCACGTGTGCGCGCGCCCGGTGCGCGATCTGGCGGACCGCGGCCGGGCTCTTGTCGACGGCCGCCGCGATCTCGTCATAGGCCAGATCGAATACCTCGCGCAGCACGAACACCGCCCGTTCGGTCGGCGTCAGCGTCTCCAGCACCAGCATCATCGCCATCGAGACGCTGTCGGCCAGTTCGACGTCCTCGGCCACGTCGGGCGCGGTCAGCAGCGGCTCGGGCAGCCAGGGGCCGATGTAGGACTCCTTGCGGCGGCCGAGCGTGCGCAGCCGGCTCAGCGCCTGCCGGGTAGTGATCCGGACCAGGTAGGCACGCTGGTCATGCACGGTGTCGAGGTCGACGCCCGCCCACCGCAGCCAGGTCTCCTGCAGGACGTCCTCGGCGTCGGCGGCTGAGCCGAGCATCTCGTAGGCGACGGTGAACAGCAGGTTGCGGTGGGCGACGAACGCCTCGGTTGCGGGGTCCGGGCGGCCGTCGCGGCTCATGCTCCCGCCGCGATCTTCCGGCGCGGACCGCGACATGCCGGCCATGGGTGGGCTCCTCTTCACTCTCGACTGCCTTACCCACCAGACGCCGGGCCCCGCCGTTGTGTGACACCGAGGCAGCCACCTGCATGTGACGCACGTCACGTAACCGGCGCTGTCACAGGGATCGGGTCGCCGGCATCTCGTGTTCGTCCGGTCCAGCAGCACGCAACACCACGAGTGAGGCGAAGTCATGGAACCCCGGTTCAACATGTTCGACAACGAGATCGGTGCCAAGTTCAGCAAGCGGTTCGCCAACGCCAGCCTGGTGATCTACCAGTCGCCGCTGCCGAAGTCCACGCAGGAGCTGGTGGCGCTGCGCGCCAGCCAGATCAACGGCTGCGGTTGGTGCGTCGACCTCCACACCAAGGAGGCCGCGGCCGCCGGCGAGACCGCGGTCCGGCTCAACCTGGTCGCCGCCTGGCGCGAGTCCACCGTGTTCACCGAGGCCGAGCGGGCCGCGCTGGCGCTCGCCGAGGAGGGCACCCGGCTCGCCGACGCCTGCCACGGCGTGTCCGACGAGACCTGGGCCCAGGTGCGCAAGCACTACGACGACGACCAGACCGCCGCGCTGGTCTGCCTGGTCGCCATGATCAACGCGGCCAACCGGCTCGGCGTGATCGTCCGCCAAAAGGGAGGATCCTACGAGCCAGGCATGTTCGCCAGCATGACGAGCTGACCGGCAGGCGATTGCCACGCGGGCCAGTGTCAGGCCGGTGGCTGGATGACGCAGAACTCATTGCCGTCGGGATCGGCGAGAATATGCCAGCGCCACCCGAACTCCTGGACCGGCTCGGCGGTGAGCAGGACGGCGCCGACGGCCAGGACACGCCTGACCTCGGACGCAAGATCTGGCGTGCGCAGGTCGAGGTGAAGGCGGTTCTTATCCCGCTTCTTATCCGGCACCCGCTGCAGCAAGACCTCCACACCCTGACCGTCTGCTGGAATCAGGCCCTGATAGGGGCCCACGGCGGGGCCCTCCCGGACATACCCGAGCACCCCGGCCCAGAATTCCGTGGCGCGGCCCAGGTCGGAGCAGTCGATCACGACGACCAACTCGCCCCGCTGATACCGCTGCGGCTGATGGCGCATAACCCCATGCTGCCAGCCGACTGCGGCGAGGGGAGCAAGGTCAGCGGCGGCGGAGCCGCCACGCGTAGGCGATGTAGACGACGGCGAGGATTGCCGGCTCAGCACCTGTCACGAGGCTTGACGTCCGGATTCGTCATTCTCGGTACGCCGGCCTGGCGGGGTGCCCTGAGAGGCGGCCGGGGTGGCCGGGGATCGCCGTCCTGCCAGCAGCCAGTTGACCGGCGCGGGCAGGGCTGGTGTCCGCGGGCGAAGCGCGGGAGAGGTGGCCAGGCGCCGCTGCCGGCCCGGGAGGTAGTCCGCGGTCAGCGGATGGGCGGCCAGCATCTCCGCCAGCGACGGGTAGCACGGCACGCCGTAGTAGCTTTCGAGAACCTCGGCAACGTCGCGGTGGCGCAGGCCGCGTGGCTGATCATCGGGACCGGCGGGGCGCAGGTGCAAGGCCAGGATGCGGGCCTTGCCGCACCGGCATCCGCGAGTGCCGATCCTGGTCCGCCCGTAGCCCTGGATGACCCCGATCACTTCGCCATGCCAGTAGTAGTCGCAGCGCCAGGCGTACCGCAGAGCCCAATACGCCCAGAACCCGCACCCGCAGTCCGGCGCGGGCACCAGGTCCTGAGGACACGGCGGGGATGCCTGGCCGCCGCCGCAGACCGCCACGTTCTCCCCGCGCCGCCAGACACCGCCGAACACACCGGTCAGCAGGCCCTCCACGGGAGCGCCGTCCGCAGCCGCCTCGGCCGAGGTCATATCCACGTGCCACAGCCGCGCGGCCGTCACCGAACCGGCCGCCAGCGGCAGATCGCGGCCGCTGAACCCCGGGATGCCCTCCCCCGCTAGCGCACTCATGCCGGGACAGGCTCCGCCGCCGGCTCGACGGGCGCCTCCACGGGCGGCTCCTCGGGCAACGGCTCCAACTCGATCTCGGTGATCTCCTCGCCGATATCGCCCATCGTCACCGTCGCCACCCGCGGCACCGGTAGACGGCGGTCAGCACCCACGACGGCCCAGCGAACATTTTCACCGCCGAGAACGCGCCAGCGGATCCGGCCCAGCGCGGCCGAGGCCTGCGCCGAGGGGCGCACACGGACAGCATGATCAGCCACCGGCGGAGCCGCCTTTCGCTCAGCACGTCGGCGGGTCTTCGCGGTTCCCGGGTGCCGCGCAACACCCGCCGAGCCGCTCCCTTACGCACGCCACGCTACCCCCGCCGCCGGCACCGGCAAAGACCCCGTCCTGGTTCCAGGGCTATCCGCAGGACGAGGGCGATGGCCCGGGTACACCGAGGCCACCGCCAGCTCAGGCTGGACCACCGCCAGCTCAGGCTGGAAGAGAACCAACACAGCAATACGAGCAAGTGGGATCACAGCGTACGTGGCGCTGGCTTGCCGGTGGCAGGTGCGGGAGGATTCGGGGCATGGTGGGGGATCTGGATTCGGGTTACCTGGCCGGACTGCCCGCGGATCAGCGGGCAGCCTTGGAGCGGGTGAACGCCCCGGGGTTAGCCGCGCTGCGTGATTACCTGAGGTCCGGGGAGGCGGTGGCGTTCCTGGGCGCGGGGGTATCGGCGCCGCTGTACCCGCTGTGGGCCGGGCTCATCGGTGAGCTGGTGGACGCGGCCGCGGGGCGGCTGAGCGAGGCGGAGGCGACGACGTGCCGGGCGCTGGCGGGCAGCGCGCCGGAGGAGGTCGTGGAGATCGTGCGGCGCAGCCTGGGCGGGCCGTCCTATCACGCGGTGCTGCGCGGTGTGCTGCGGGTGCGCACCGACCCGGTCACCGGCCGGTCGTGGACGGGCGTGCAGGAACTGGTGTGCCGGTGTGCGTTCCGCGGCGTGGTGACCACGAACTATGACCCCGGCATCGTGAACGCGCGGATGCGGGTGCGGCCGGGGGCGTCGGCGACGGGGTTCATGACCTGGCAGTATGAGCTGGGCCTGGACGAATGGCGCACCGGCCGGGTGTTCGGCGGCGCCGAGCTGCCGGTGCTGTATGCCCATGGCGTGCACACCCAGCCCGATTCGGTGGTGCTGGCCGCCAGCGACTACCGGCGGGCATATGCGGGGAAGCTGGCCCCGGTGCTGGAACGGCTGGCCGATGGCGGGCACCTGTGCTGGATCGGGTTCAGCTTCGCCGACCAGCGGCTCGCCGCGATCCTGCGGGAGGTGCCGCTGCTGTCCGGCACCCGGCATGATCCGGGGGCCGCGCCAGCGCATGTAGCGGTCATGGCCTGGGATCCCGCGGATGAGGCCAGCGACCTGGGGATTCTGGCGCAGCGCGCGGAGATCGCCTACGGCGCGCAGGTCATCCTCTACCCAGCACCGGGCGGGGATCATTCCGCGCTGGCGGCCCTGTTTGCCGGGCTGGCCGACGCCCGGTTCCCGGCCGCCGCGGAGGCGCCTGCCCGCCCCGCATCCCCGGCGGCCGGACCTGGTACCAGCGCGGACACCGGCCGGGCCGATGTCGTGGTGCGGTGGGTGCCGCCGCCGGATCCGGTGGCGCATTTCACCGGCCGGGCCGAGGAGCTGGCCCGGCTGGACCGGTGGGCCGCCGACCCGGCCGTGCGCCTGGTCGGGGTGAGCGCGTGGGGCGGGGCGGGGAAGACCGCCCTGGTCACCCACTGGGCCGGTGACGGCGGCGGGATCACCCGGCGGCCGGGGTTGCGGGGGGTGTTCGGATGGAGTTTTAACACCGACCCCTCTCCTGAGCACTGGGCGGCCGGGTTCCTGGACTGGGCGCAACGCGACCTCGGCGTCCCGGTCCCAGGAACCGGGCGGGTGGCGGGGCGGGTGCTGGGGGTGCTGGCGGCGGTGCCGGTGCTGCTGGTGCTCGATGGGCTGGAGGTGGTGCAGGAAGGCCCGGCCGGGGACGGGTTCGGGCGGCTGCTGGACGGGCTGCTGCGCGAGGTGCTGACCGGCGCCTGCCAGCTGGACCATGCCGGGCTGGTGGTGCTGACCAGCCGGTTCCCGTTCGCCGACCTGGAAGCCTTCGACGGCAGCAGCGCCCGCATGCTCGAGGTGCCCGCGTTCACCCCCGCGCAGGGCGCGACGCTGCTGGCCGCCGCGGGCGGCGGCTGGCTGCCCGAGGCCGAGCGGCGGGAGCTGGTGGCATTGGTGGACGGGCACGCCCTGGCCGTCACGGTCCTGGGCGGGCTGCTCGCCGCCCGCCTGCCCGCCACGGACCTGGCCGCCCTGCGCGACGACCTGGCTGCCGCGGCCCGCACCGATACCCGGGTCGGCAAGGTGCTGGGCTTTTACGCCGCCGCGCTGGGCGAGGCGGACCGGTACCTGCTCGCGGCGGTGTCGCTGTTCGCCCGGCCGGTTTCCGTTGAGGCGGTGCTGGCGGTGGCAGCGCATGAGGCGTTCGGCGGGAGGCTGGCCGGGTGGACGCCGGGCATGGTGCGGGCGGCGGTGCGGGAGCGGCTGGCCGGGCTGGCCACCTGGCACCCCGATGCCACCATCTCCGCCCACCCCCTGGTCCGCGACACCTTCCGCCCCCTGGCCCTGCCCGCCGCGGCCACCGCCGCCGACACCAGCCTGACCGGGCTGCCCGCGGGAACCGTGGCCTCCCGGGCGGACGCGCTGCGGGTGACCGAGGCCATCGAACTGCTGCTGGACGCCGGCCAGTGGCAGCCCGCCGACGACCTGTACCAGGCCCGCTGCGGCAGCGCCCCCTCAGTTTGGCAGACCCTGCCCGCGGCACGGCTAGGGCAGCGCACGGCCACCGCGTTCGTGGCCACCCCCGCCCGCCGCGACGCCTGCGCCACCCACCTCCCCCCCGGCCGCCTCAGCTTCTACCTGAACGAGACCGGCCTGTGCGCGAACCGCGCGGGAGACCTGGCCACCGCCCGCGACTACCTAACCCTGGCTGTCCGCCACGAGCGTGACGGCGAGAATATGGATATCCTGGCGATCCGCTTGGGGAACATGGTTGAGAGCCTGGGCCGCCTGGGCCTAGTCGACCTGGCCCAGGCGGCCGCCGTCGAAGCCCTCACCTGCGCCGAAGGCGCTGACGACCTGGTCGGTGTTCTCGACTCGCATGCGTATCTCGGGTGGCTGGCTGGCCTGGCCGGGGAAACCGCAGCCGCCGAGCAGCACTTCACCACCGCCGACCAGACCTCCCTCACCGACCGCGATAAGCACCTGTACTCGCTGAATGGGGTCTGGTGGGCGCAGTGGCTGGCCCAGACCGGACGGCCCCTCTCGGCCCGGGACCTGATCCGCCGTAACGTTGCCATCTGCCGCGAGAACGGCTGGAACGACGACGCGGCCCGGTGTGACCAGGTACTAGGCGGCCTGGCCCTGGCCGCCGGGGACCCCGTCACCGCCAGGACGCACCTGACCGCCGCCGTCACGGCCTTCCGTGACGGGGATTGCCTCACCGACCTCGCCGAGGCCCTCCCCAGCCTGGCCGCCTGCGCCCAGGCCACCGGGGACCTGGACACCGCGGAACGCCACCTGGCCGAAGCGATCACCATCGCCGCGCCCCGCGCCCTGATCCCCGCCCAGGCCACCGTGCTGGCCGCCCGGGCCCGGCTGCGCGCCGCTCACGCTACCGCCACCGGGAACGCCGATGCGCTGGCACAAGGCCGCGACGACGCTGACGCCGCGTGGCGGCTGGCGGTCCGCCGCCACCTGCCCTGGCACGAACTCGACGCCCTGACCGCCCACGCCGCCCTCGACGAAGCCGAAGGCACCAGCCACGACTGGGCTGCCCAAGCAGGGCAGTTGCACGCCCAGTTGGCCCCGCCCGGCCTCGACCCCGACCCCCTGGCGACCGTCGAACGGCTTGTCGAAGCCCAGAAGGCAGCCGGAGACGACGCAGGCGATAACGACGCCGGGAACCCGGCCGCTAACCCGACACCCGGATTGCCGTGATCATGGCTGGGACGGCAGCCGGAACCGGGGCAGCGGGGAGGGCAGCAGCACGGCGAAACCGGCCATGCCGCCGATCGCCGCGATCCACAGCGTCGGCCGCACCCCGAGGACCGTGCCGAGGAAGCCGCCGACCAGCGCGCCGAGCGGCCTGGTGCCGTAGTTGACCGCCTGGAACGCTCCGGTCACCCGGGACATGAGCCGGTCGGGTATCACTGCGGCGAAGATCGAGCCGAAGCAGATGTCCAGCGCCATGACCCCGAAACCGGAGACGAACTCGGCGGCGAACAGCATCGCCAGGATGACCGGCTTGGGGCCGCCGGCCAGCGGTACCAGCGCCAGCGGCGCGGTGAACACCAGGCAGGACGCGGTGCACAGGCGTCCCGCGCCGAGCCGCGCCGACAGCCGCTTGGTGAGCACCGCCCCGAGCACGCCGCCGACCGCACCGGCGCCGAGGACCAGGCCGAGCGGGCCCGGCCGGACGTGCAGCGAGCGGGTGGCGTAGAGCACGAACAGCGCGAAGTAGACGAAGTTGAAGAAGTTGATGAGCGACACCGACAGCAGGGACCACCGGATGACCGGCGAGCCCTTGATGAACCGCGCGCCCGCGGTGAGCGCGCCAGGGCAAGGCCCGGCCGGGCGCGGCTCGGCCACGCGGATCCGGCCGAGGAAGAACGCCGAGCCGAGAAACGACAGCGCGTCGGCGATGACGGCGAACGGTGCGCCCAGCAGTTCGACCAGGACACCGCCGGCGCTGGGGCCGCCGGTGAACGACAGCGCCCGGCTGCCGTAGATCAGCGAGTTCCCCTCCAGGTAGGCGTCATCGGGGACGAGGGAGACGAACAGCGTGGGCTGGCAGACGGTGAACAGCACGCTGAACGCGCCGGTGCCGAGCGCGACCGCGTAGAGCTGCCAAATGGTGAGCACGCCGAGCGCGTAACAGGCCGGGATGCTGGCCAGCAGCGCGGCCCGGCCCAGGTCGGCCACGATCATCAGGGCGCGCCAGTGCCCGAACCGGTCCGCCAGCACGCCCGCGTGCAGGCCGAGCAGCAGGCTCGGCAGCCAGACCAGCGCCGCGAGCAGGCCCATCTGCGCCGGGCCGGCCCGCAACGTGAGCACGGCGACCAGCGGCAGCGCGATCGAGGAGATCTGGTCGCCGAACATCGAGATCGTCTGGCCGCACCAGTACCGCCGGAACCCCGCCTCCCGGAGCAGGGCGGGCATGCGCCGCCCGATGGGGCCCCGGCGGCCGCCGGGCACCCAGTCCGGGCGCGTGCGGGTGCCCGGGTCCGCGCGGGTGTCCACGGCCGCGCTCACCGGGCATCCCCGCCAGCAGCCGGCCCGCGCCGGGAGCTGCCCGGGCCCTGCCGCGGCGCCGCGGCCTGGATGTAGGTGACCAGGCGGGCACCGGGCGGCCGCAGCTCGGGCCGGCTCAGCCGGTCGATATAGCGGTCGAACAGGCGGTCCACCTGCTCCCCGAGTTCGGTCAGCTCGGCCGCGGTCAGGTACAGCCAGATGTCCCCGAACAGCGCGGCCTGCTGCCACTCGGCCGGTTCGTCCGCCCTGGCCTCCAGCCAGGCCATCATCTCCTCGTAGTAGCGCTCGGCGACGATCGACCGGAACAGGCCGGACGCGGCGTCGAGTTCCGGGCTGCCGGTGACCGACGGCACGTCGGTGAACATGGCGGTGGCCCGCCACGGCCGCTCCCGGCCCCGGCCGCCCCCCGCCTCCTCGACCAGGCCGTACTTGGCGAGCTGCCGCAGGTGGAACGAGCAGCTCGCGGAACTCTCCCCCACCAGCTCGCCGGCCCGGGTGGCGGTCAGCGGCCCTTCCGAGCGCAGCAGCCCGAGCAAGGACAGCCGCAAGGGGTGCGCCAGCGCGCGCAGCGCCCGTGGGTCGGTCATTCGCTTGACGGATCGCGGTTGCCGTTCTGCCATGAATGCAAAGCTATCTTTCGAAAGATATCTTTGCAAGATGAGTTACGATGGCCCGCGGTCTCCCGCCGCCCACCGGGACCGGATGTCCGGGGCCATCCAGGAGAGCCACCCGCTCCCCCGGCCCCGGAGCCATACGCACCCCCCCCGCGAGCAGGAGGTCCTGGCGCTGCTCGCCGGCGGCCTGGCCGACCGGGAGATCTCGGAGCGGCCGTTCATCTCCGAGCGCACCGTGCAACATCACGTCTCCGCGGTGCTGTCCAAGATCGGCGTCTCGTCCCGGACCGCGGCGGCCCGGGAGGCCGCGAAGCTGGGCATCGGGTCCTGACCCCGGCCGGGCGCCGGCCCCGGGCCGTGAGCGCCGGCCGTCCGCTGAACCGCGCCTTCCGGCCCGCGCGCGCCAACGTAGGTACCTCCGCGCCCAAATATGGGTAACCGCCGCCGTCAAGCCAGGCACTTTCCCCGATGAGGCCGCTGACCCGGCCGCCTTACGGTCGCTGGAGAAATTCCGACGAACGAAGGGAGGCCGTCAGTGCCGCTTTTCATGGACGTTCATGAGATCAACGGCGGCGTGACAATGGACGACGTCGCCAAGGCTCACCTCGCCGACCTGCAAATGCAGGCGGCTCACGACGTCCGGTACCTCAGGTACTGGGTCGATGAAGGAAACGGGCGGGTGTTCTGCCTGGTCGAGGCGCCGTCGGCCGAGGCCGCGGCCGACGTTCACCGGGAGGCGCACGGCCCGGTGGCCGACCACATCTACCGAGTCCAAGAAGGGTCCTAGCGCAATGCAGCTACTCAAATCACGCCTGATAAGGCTCACCGGCATCACCGCCGTGGTGCTGTCGGCCGGCCTGTGGATGCTGATCCCGGCCTGGGGTGCCGCGCCATCGGCGAAGCACATGGCCGGAATGGGCACCGGCACCGGCAACTCGGTGCTGACCAAGGACATTGCCGAAGCCCGGAAGGCGACCGCCAAGTACGCCACCAACCTGGCCAAGGCGCAGGCCGACGGCTACAAGATCATCACGAAGATGATGCCGAACATGGGGTACCACTTCCTGAACCCGGGCATCAGCGGGTTCGACGTCCGCAAGCCGCAGATCCTGGTCTACGAGCACACCGGGACCAACACCTGGCAGCTCGGCGCCCTGGAATGGGTCTTCACCTCCATGCCGAAGACGCCGCCGCTGCCGAACGCCACGTTCGGCTTCTTCCCCGCGGGCTGTCACTACAACGACGGGACGTTCGTCCCCGAGCCAACCCAGCAGGACTGCCCGGCGACCGCGCCGGGTTCCGGGGCGTCGTTCTTCTTCTTCTTCCACCCCGACCTGTTCACGATGCACGTCTGGGTCTGGTACCCGAACCCGGCGGGCCTGTACTCCAGCACCAACCCGCTGGTCTCCCCGTTCAACGGCGGCTGACCGCAACAACGGCTGGGCTCAGCCGGGGCCGAGCCCAGCGGGGGGTGTGGCGGGGCAGGCCAGCTGGCCTGCCCCGCCCAACCAGACCCAGGCAAGACACGCGGCGCGGCCGGGCCGGCCCTGGTGTTCACCGGGCGGGCCACAGGTGGCACACGCGCGGGCGGCCGGCCCCGGTGTATCAGGAGCACACTGTCGTCCTCTTTCCCCTGGCAGCTTCATGCGAAGGACGGGGGAAGCATGCAATCACGCAGGACGCCAGCGGACGCGCAGCCAGAAGGCACAGGTGAAACAGGGAGCGCGGCCACAACGACAGGGGACGACAAACCAGCCGGTCTCTCCCGGCGCAGGCTCTTGACGGGCGCCGGGACGGCGGGGGCCGGGCTGGCCGCCGCGTCGGCAGGGTTACTGCCCGGGATCCGCCCCGCCGCCGCACGAGGTGCGGTCACCGGGGCCGGGGCGGCGGGGCACTTACTGCCACCGGGAGCCCCGGCCAACAGCATGCTGTTCGGCCGGATCTTCCCGCAGTTGCCGCCGTTCGCGCCGGTGACCGACGCGGTCCAGGCGGCACTGCTGGAGGTCGGCGCCCAGGGCGGCATCATGGACGCCCAGGACGACCTGGCCGCCGGGCCGAAGGAACTGATCGTGGACCCGGCGGTGAACGGCAACCCGACGCCGGATAACCCCTACGGGACCAACCCGGACAACCCGACGATGACGGCAGGCTCGACGTTCGTCGGCCAGTTCAGCGACCACGACATCACCTTCGACCAGACCTCTCACCTGGGCGTGACCACCAACCCGCTGACCTCGCCCAACACCCGCACGCCGGCGCTGGACCTGGACTCGGTGTTCGGCGGCGGCCCCACGATCAGCCCGGGCCTGTACGTGCCGGGCCCCGGCGGCAGCGCCGGCCCGCAACTGCGGATCGGGTCCGGCGGGGTGCACGAGGACGTGCCCAGGGCCGCCAACGGCGACGGCACCTACTCCGCGATCCTCGGCGACCCGCGCAACGACGAGAACCTGATAATCGCCGGGCTGCACTGCGCCCACATCCTGTTCTACAACCGGGTGCTGTCCGAACTGGGCGGCATGAACCTGTCCCGGTTCCCCGCGGCCCGTGGCGCGGGCCTGCGCGAGCTGTCCTCGGCCAAGCGCGGGGACCGCGCGCTGAACTACCTGAAGTACCTGATCGCGCGGGAGGTGACGCTCTGGCACTACCAGTGGCTGCTGGTCAACGAGCACCTGCCGCAGATCTGCGGGCAGCAGGTGGTCAGCGACGTGCTCGCGAACGGCAACCGGTTCTACCGGCCGCCGCCCGGGGACGCGTTCATGCCGATCGAGTTCGGCGCGGCCTGCTACCGGTTCGGCCACTCGATGTTCCGGCCGTCCTACCGGGCCAACTTCACCAGCGGCACCGGCGACTCGGCCAGCCCGGCCGCCGACCCGTTCTTCGCCCTGGTCTTCGACGCGGCCGAGGCCGATTTCAACGGACCCGTCAGCTACGACCGCGACGACCTGCTCGGCGGCTACCCGGCGCCGCGCCGCTACGTCGGCTGGCAGACGTTCTTCGACTTCGGCGACGGCCAGGTCAAGAACAACAAGAAGATCGACACCACGATCTCCTCGGTGCTGTTCACCCTGCCGCTGCCGGCCATCGCGCCGCACACCCAGACCGCGCCCACCGTGCTGCCGCAGCGCAACCTGCTCCGCCAGCTCACCTGGAGCCTGCCGTCGGGCCAGTCCGTCGCGCGGGCCATGGGCGTGGCGCCGCTCACCGCGGCCGACCTGGCCGACATCGGCGCGGTGTATGCGCCGTTCGCGGCCAGCACCCCGCTGTGGTACTACATCCTGGCCGAGTCCAAGATCGCGGCGGGCGGGCTCAACCTCGGCCCGGTGGCGGGCCGGATCGTCGCCGAGACGCTGATCGGCCTGCTCCGCGCGGACCCGGCCAGCTATCTCAGGGTCTACCCGCGGTTCACGCCGTTCCTCGGCGCCGACTGCCCGATGGGCCCGGCCCCGGACACCAGCATCACCGGCAACCGGAGCTACACCAGGGCGCACTTCCTCTCCTACGCCGGCGTCGTCCAGCCGGGCACCTACCGCTGACCGGACCGCCCGCGGCTATACATTGCCGCGCCAGGTTCGTGATCATGACTTAGGTGGTGCTATAGGCCCACGGAAGTCATGATCACGAAGATCAAGATCGTGAGCTGATGGCACATGAAAGCGTGATGGTTGCGACAATCGTCCCGGGCGTACTGGGGTGCGCGGTGTGCCTGGCGTCCGCCCGGGACGGTGAGGGAGGCCATGAGCGAGGTACCGGCCGGCTTCGAGCCGTCGCGACGGACCAGCCCGTTCCTCAACGTGATCGGCCCGGTCTACAGCCGCACCGGGGAGGGCGGGGTCCTGCTGGGCCTGCGGGCCCGCGCCGAGCACCTGAACACCCGCGGGTTCGTGCACGGCGCCGTCCTGGCGGCGCTGCTCGACGTGGTGTGCGGGCGCAACTGCGCCATGCGGGCCGGGCAGGCGGGCCTGGTCACGGTCAGCCTGACCGTGGACTTCGTCGCGTCCGCCCGGGACGGCGACTGGCTCGAGGCGAGCGCCACCGTGACCCGGGTCGGCCGCCGGCTGGCCTTCTCCCACGGCAGGGTGGAAGCGGAAGGCAAGCCGGTCGCCACCGCCAGCGGCGTGTTCGCGGTCGGGTAACCCGGGTCCGGAGGAGGAACGATGAACGGCGCCGAGGCGGTACTCCGCACCCTGGCCGGCAGCGGGGTCAGCCTGTGCCTCGCCAACCCGGGCACGTCGGAGATGCACATGGTCGCGGCGCTGGACGAGGTCCCGGGGATGCGCCCGGTGCTGTGCCTGTTCGAGGGGGCGGCGACCGGTGCCGCCGACGGCTACGGCCGGATGACCGGCCGGCCCGCGGCGGTGCTGCTGCACCTGGGGCCCGGGCTGGCGAACGGCCTGGCCAACCTGCACAACGCGCGCCGCGCCCGGACCCCGCTGCTGGTGATCGTCGGGGACCACGCCACCTACCACAAGCGGTTCGACGCGCCGCTTGAGTCCGACATCGAGGCGCTGGCCGGGACGGTGTCCGGGTGGGTCCGGCGGTGCGCGCGGAGCGCCGACGCGGCGGCGGACGCGGCCGAGGCGGTGGCCGCCGCGATGTCCCCGCCGGGCCAGGTGGCCACCGTCATCCTGCCCGCCGATGTGTCCTGGTCCCCCGGTGCCGAGCCGGCCGCCGCGGCGCCGCTGCGCCCCCGGGCGCCGGTAGCCGGCGAGGTGATCGACGCGGTCGCGGCGGTGCTGCGCGGCGGCGAGCCCAGCGTGATCATGCTCGGCGGCGCCGGGATGCACCGCCCCGCGCTGGCGGCGGCCAGCCGCATCGCCCGGGCCACCGGTGCCCGGCTGCTCGCCGAGACCTTCCCGGCCCGCCAGGAGCGCGGCGCGGGCACCCCGGCGGTCGAGCGGCTCGCGTACCTGGCCGAGATGGCCGCCGCGCAGCTCGACGGCGCGCGGCACCTCATCCTGGCCGGGGCCAGGGCGCCGGTGTCCTTCTTCGCCTACCCGGGCAAGCTCAGCTCGCTGGTCCCGGACGGCTGCCACGTGCGCACGCTGGCCGGGCCCGGCGACGACATCGCCGGGGCGCTCGCGGCACTGGCCGACCTGGCCGCCCCGGGCGCCGCGCCCGCGCCGCGGCAGCCGGAACGCCCGGGCCTGCCGGACGGTGACCTGACCGGGCACAGCGCGGCGGCGGTCATCGGCGCACTGCTGCCGGAGCACGCGATCGTCTGCGACGAGGCCAACACCTCGGGGCTGGCGCTGCCCGCCGCCACCGCGGGCGCGCCGCCGCACGACTGGCTCACGCTGACCGGCGGCGCCATCGGCCAGGGCCTGCCGCTGGCCGCCGGTGCCGCGCTGGCCTGCCCGGAACGGCCGGTCCTCGCCCTGGAGGCCGACGGCAGCGCCATGTACACGATCTCCGCGCTGTGGACCCACGCCCGCGAGCAGCTCGACATCACCACGGTCATCTTCAGCAACCGGAGCTACGCGATCCTGAACATGGAACTGGACCGCACCGGCGCCCCGGCGGCCGGCCAGAGCGCCCGGAGCCTGCTGGACCTGTCCCGGCCCGGGCTGAGCTTCACCGCGCTGGCCGAGGGGATGGGCGTCCCGGCGAGCAGGGCGCAGACCGCGCCCGAGTTCGCCGCGCAACTGCGCCGCGCGCTCACCGAGCCCGGCCCGCACCTGATCGAGGCGGTGGTCCCCCCGTTCAGCTAGGGCCCGGCCCCGTTCGGCTGGCTGGCCAAGCGCACCGCCAAGACCGGCACGCTGCGCGACTACCCGCTCCACGGCTCGCCCAGCGATGGCCGGATCGGCCAGCTCTCGCCTGGCCGGTGAGCACGGAACGCCGGGCGGTCCCGGCCCCGCCGGGCACCAACGGCCGGCGAACCAGCACCCCGCCCGGGCGGATCAGGGAACGGCGTGGCCGGCGGCGGCCAGGCGGACGCAACAGCGCCCCTCCGCCGGGTCGAGCACCGCGGTGACGGGGAGCCGCGGCAGGCCGCCGAGCATGCCCTCGGCGATCGCCAGGTTCATGCCGCAGACCAGCTCGGTGTGCTCGGCTACGAGGGCGTGGAACGGGCAGTTGGCGAAGGTCCCGTCCGCGCGCGTGGCGTACCCCTGCTCGTCGAGCACCGAGCGCGCGGCGGCCAGCAGCACCGGGCCGGACGGGTCGTGCCCGGCCCGGCGCAGCGCCTCGGCGGCCAGTTCACGGCCCTGCTCCCCGGCCGCGTCACCGAGGGCCTGCACCACTGGCCGGTCCGCGCCGCGCGCGCCGGCGATGCCGCGGGCCATGAGCCGCCCGGCCAGCTCGTAGCTGCGCTGCGGCAGGCTGACGGCGACCTCCGTCGCCGCACGGCGGTAGAGCTTGGCCGGCCGCGTCCTGCTGATCGGAGCCGAGCCGGAGCTGCCCTATGAGCGGCCACCGCTGACCAAGGACTACCTGCGCGGCGAGACCGAGCGGGGCAGCGCGCGCGTGCAGCCGGAGGAGTTCTACGCGCAGCAGGACATCGAACTGGTCACCGGGGTGGCGGTGACAGCGATCGACCCCGGGGCCTCCCGGGTCACCCTGGCCGATGGCCGCGAACTCGGCTACGACCGGCTGCTGCTCACCACCGGCGCCGAGCCGCGGCGGCTGCGGGTGCCCGGTGCGGACCTCGACGGCATCCACTACCTGCGCACGCTCGCCGACTGCGACCTGCTGCGGGAGAGACTGGCGGCCGGCGGGCGGGTCGTGGTGGCCGGGGCCGGCTGGATCGGCAGCGAGTTCGCCGCGTCCGCCCGCCAGCGCGGCCTCGAGGTCACGGTCATCGACCCGACGCCGCTGCCGAACGAGCGGATCTTCGGCAGCGAGATCGGGGCCTTCTACCGGGACGTGCACCGCCAGCACGGCGTCACGCTGCTGCTCGGCGACGGGGTCGGCTCGTTCGAGGGCGACGGCGCGGTCACCAGGGTCCGGACCGCCAGCGGCCGGGAGGTCGAGTGCGACTTCGTGGTCGCCGGCATCGGCGTGGTGCCGCGGGCCGGGCTGGCCGCCGACGCGGGCCTGGAGGTCAGCAACGGCATCGTCACCGATGCCAGGCTGGCGGCCTCCGCGCCGGGCATCTTCGCCGCGGGCGACGTGGCGAACGCCTGGCACCCGGTCTACCGGCGGCAGATCCGTGTCGAGCACTGGGCGAACGCGCTGCACCAGGGTCCCGCCGCGGCCCAGGCCATGCTCGGCAAGAAGGTCAGCTTCGACCACATCCCCTACTTCTTCTCCGACCAGTACGACGTCGGGATGGAGTACTCGGGCTATGCGCCGCAGTGGGATGAGGTGCTGTTCCGCGGCGACAGGGACGCCGGTGAGTTCATCGCGTTCTGGCTGCGCGACGGGCAGGTCGTGGCCGGCATGAACGTCAACGTCTGGGACGTGAACGCCGACGTCGAGGCCCTGATCCGGTCCGGCGCCAAGGTCGATCCGGGCGCGCTGGCCGACCCGGACGTCCCGCTCGGCGCGCTGGCCGGGGACCTCGCCACCGGAAGCTGAACCCCTGGCACGGCCGGGCCCGCGCGGTTAGTCGTGCGGCGGGGGCGTGGTGAAGTAGTCGCCGTTGTCGAATTCGGCCTGCAGCGACGACCGCCGGCTGCCTCGCCGCGGCGCTGGAGGCCGCCGCCGCCGCGTTCACCCCGGACCGCCACGATCTGGCCCCGCAGCGGCGAGCGGTGATCGCGGCCAACAGTGAACTGCAGGAACGCGAGCTGCTCAAGCGGGCCCGCCTCGCCGCGGTCATGGCCGAGGCCCTCCGCGCACGCGGAGCCGACGACGTGGCCGCGCGCCTGGCCGCCGAGGGGGCGTTCTCGCATTCAGCACCGCCTATGCGCGCTGGGCAGCGCCAGAAAACCGGCAGCCATTCACCGGGATCGCGCACGCGGCACTGCGCGACCTGCAGGCTCGCGCAACGACCCTCGGCGCGGACGCGGCCGCCCGGGCCTGACCCGTCGGGCCAGCCCTTCCGGGCGGGCGCTCAGCCGGGCGTGACGGGAGTGAGCCTCCGCCGCTGCACGATGTGCGTCAACTGCGCCTGCCGCTTGCCCGATGCGGGGCCCGGTTCGTCGGCCGTGTCCGCCTGGCCAGACGCGGGCGGCGGTGGTGCGGTGGTGATGGCGACCGCGATCAAGTCGGTATAGGCGTCTTCCTTGATCCTGGCCAGCATGGCCTGCGCGTCGTTCTTCAGCTTCGCCGCCAGGCCGGCGACGGAGACACCGGTGATCCCGAGGGCGCCCAGGGCCGTGGTGAGCCAGGAGAGCCCGGAACTGACGCTCGGCACGGAAAGCAGGTAGGCGAAGCCGCCGATCGCGGCGGCGGCCAGGAGGCCCATCAGCAACTGGAACCAGAACAGGCGGACCGCCCGCCACACGAGGCGCCAGTCCTTCAGCAACTGGTAGGGGCGGATCAGCGTCGTCGGGTCCTGCTTAAGGACGGTGAGCTCGTACCACCGGCGGACCTGCTTGTGCATGCCGTGGCCGGAGCGCTTGGGAAAGCCCTTGCACTCCCCGCCGGCCACGACGCTCCGCCAGACCTCGACCGAGCCGGCGATCGCCGCCGCCGTGTACGGATGGAAATAGGCGGTGAGACGGCCCAGCAGCCGCTCCGTCTCTGAGCAGCGTCTCTGGCCGAACAAGAACGACCAGGAGGCGTGGTCCCGGGCATCGATCAGGGACGGGGTCAGCGCCCAGTACGAGTCCGCAAGGGCGCGGCCGAGCTGGTACCCGCAGATAACCGTTTCCGATTCCGTCACCAGCGTTTCCTGGACATACCAGTCGAAGTCCCGGATCAGCTTGGCCAGAACCCCCCATTCCGTGTTGGTGGCTTCGCCGTCTTTGGCCGCTACCGCCGCGGCAAGGGCCTTGGCCTGCGTGCCGAGCCTGCTGGAATAGCTGCCCGCGGTGTTCTTTTCATCGTTCACTTTGAGGTCGGAGGCCAGCTTGGCGAGCAAGGCCTGGGCCTCAAGGCACAACTGATCCTCGGTGAGGTCGTTCTGCAGCGGCAGCCAGCCCAGGCCCCAGTCGGGCGCCGCGGCCGTCTGGGCAGCGGGCACCGTCTCCGGACTCCAGTTGGGCCGGTTCCGGCCCCGCACTTCGGAAATACACCAGCCCAGCCGTACCGCCTTTAAGACGGTGCCGGCATCTCCAGGAGCAGCCATGGCATCCCCCCATCACGACAACCTGTCCCGTATTGGAGGACTAAGGTATTGCAAATCGTGCCAAGAGTCACTTAAGGGCCGGGTCAGCCGGTGCGGTGCGCCGGGAACGAGACGGCCTGCTGGAAGTTGCGGCGCGCGGTTCTGCCACTGGCCGGTCAGCCGGCGCGGTGCGCAGGGAAAGAGACGACCTGCTGGAAGGTGGGACGGTTCTGCCACGGGATGCTCGGCTGGCCGACGATCCCCAGCGACCGGAAGCCGATGGCGTCGTAGGCCGGCATGGTCAGCCCGGCGGCCACCGTGTTGGCGTCCTGCGTCCAGGTGGCCACGTTCTTCGACCCGCCGTTGGCCTTCACCAGCGCCTGGTATGCAGACTCCAGGGCGGCGTCCAGCGCCGGGCCGCAGCCGCTCAGCCCGCCGCCGCCGCAGAGCTTCGCGGTCACCACGGAACTGAACGGCTGGGCGACGCCGGTGCCGGTGAACTGGTCCAGGGCCTTGATCGTGTAACCCTCCCAGCCCCCGTCGTAGGCGCTGCCGAGATGGCCGCCGCCGTTGAACGGCTCGTTGACGAAGCCCATCGGGAACACGTCGTAACCACCGGAGTTCGTGCCACCGGCCGCGAACAGCGGGTCGAACAGGGCCCCGATGACCGCCGGGGTGAGCTGGTCCATGATCGCCACGGCATCGGCCTGCTCGTACTGGGCGTCGCTGGCCGAGGACAGGATCCGGTGCGCGCCGGTGCCGTGCCAGGCCCGCAGCGCGGCGAGCATCTGGTCCACGCCGGCCGGCTCGTGCCGCCCGCCGACGGCCTTCAGCAGCGCCGGCAGGATGGTCAGCCCGTCCAGGTCCTGGCTCGCCGCGGTCTCCATCGCCTGGACCAGGTCGGCCCGGGTGATCTTCCCGTGGTGCACGGAGAACTGGTGCCGGATCTGCGCGGTGAGCATCTGCACCCGGTACACCGGCCCGTACCCGTACTCCCCGTCCGAGGCGGAGAACAGCGGGGCGGGCTTGTTGTTCCAGCTGTCGAAGAACCCCTGCGGCGGGTTGACCTGGTGCACGTGCCTGGAGCTGGACAGGAAGCCGAGCCACTCGGAGCCGCCGGTGCCCCAGGTGGGCAGGTTCGGGTCCACGAACTCCGGGCGCACCGGGTCCAGGCCACTGACGTAGTAGGCGATGTCCTTGCTGTCGGCGTAGAGCCAGTTGAAGGTGTAGTCGATGTGGCTGGCGGCTGCCATCCACGACTTCGCGCTGTGGGTCAGGGCGGGCGACCCGAAGCCCAGGAAACCGATCACCGAGTCCACGTCGTGGTTGTAGGTGGAGCGCTGGTTCACCACCGCCACCGGCTTGCCGCCGAGGGCCGTGGTCCAGCCCTGGACCACGCCGTGCACGGTCAGGTGGATCTTGTGGGTGAGCAGCTTCCCGGCGATGCTCCCGTCCGGGAACTGCTCGTTGGTCATCGGGATGCACTTGCCTTTGAACTCATAGAACGTGCCCGTCGGTGATACCGGGCCGCCGTGCGGGTTGCAGATCAGCTCCAGGCGCTGGTCGGTGAGGTCGCTGCCCGCGGACGTGGCCGACCAGGCGTAGTCGACGCCGCGGCCCAGTTCCACGAAGCCGGTGCCGGGGAACGACGCGCCCTCGGCGGCGTAGCCCGGCGAATGCATGTCCTCCTGCATCAGGATGCCGGGGGCGAAGTAGGACACCTGCGGGCCGAAGACCGCCAGCGGGTGCCCGTCGGCCGAGTGGCTGGCGCCCACGACCAGGGCGTTGCTCATGTGGGCCGGGAACCGCAGCAGCGACTCGATGACCGACAGCCCGGCCTTGCTCGGCGCGCTGGCCGAGCAGCCGGTCGTGGTGCCCACCGGCCCGCCCTTCAGCGGGGCGCTGGGGTTGTCGGGGATGGCGATCGTCGCCGGGTTGACGTGCCCTGGGATTTCGTAGGGGAAGGACTTGCCCACCACGGTCGTCGGGGCGGCCGGGTCGTTCTGCTCCTTGAAGTTGGTGAACGCGGTCGCGCCCCCGGACCGGCCGAGCTGGCCCTGGAGGTAGCGCAGCAGCGCGGCGTTGCGGACCTCGCCGCCGCCGCCGTCACCGAAGATGCCGCCGATGAGCCCGGCGACCGCGACCACGTCCGCCGGCGCCCACGGCTTCGCCGGGCCGAACAGCGAATACTCAACGGGCATCAGGGCCGGATCCGTGGTCGCCTTGGCGATGTAGGCGTTGATCCCCTGCACATAGGAGTGGATCATTGTCACGGCGCGGCGGCCCTGCGCGCCGAACTCGGCCGGCAGCGCGTTGATCTGGGCGTTCGCCTGGGCCGTCGTGTAGGGCGCGAGCAGCAGCTCGTCGTGGTCCATCTGCTCGTCGGCGCAGGACGGCCCGAGGAACGAGGTGAGCGTGCCCGCGCCGAAGTGGCGCAGCACGTCCATCAGGAACAGCCGGTCCTCGGCCTGGGCGAACCCGGCGCCGAACGCCAGCGCGGGGTCGGTCTTCCCGTAGATGTGCGGGATGTCGTGGGTGTCGCGGTAGATGATGACCGGGACCTTCGGCGAGGGGTTCTCGGTGCGGATGATCTGGCCGGGCTTCACCCCGAACGACTCGTCCAGGTAGTAGTTGTGCAGCGCGGAGTCGGTCAGCGAGGGGGAGCCGAACTCCAGGTTCTCGTACGGCGCGAGCTGGTCCTGGCTGTGCGGCGGGCGCTGGCCCGTCGCCTCGAACTTCGCCAGCTGTGCCGCGTTGACCAGGCCGTTCTCCCCGGCAGGCAGGATGAACAGGGCCTGGCCGCGGGCGAAGTCATTCGCCTGGTACACCGGCCGGAGCGAGAACCCGCCCGGCCCGTTCGCGGCCACGGCCGGTGCGGCCGCGGTGCTCAGCGCAACCGCCATCGCAATACCAGCAATCCACCAAAACCGCCCCAGTTTGCGCATGGGCGGCAGCCTAGACCCCCGAACGGCTAAAGGGCGAGAGGCTCCCGCGGCGAAGTTACCAGCGCGTACATGTCGGGCTCGCCGTCCGCCGCGGCGGTCACCGCGACCCGGCCGGTGTCGGCGAGGTGGCGCAGGTGGGCACCGGCCTCGGCGAGCGCGGCGCGGCGCATGAAGCCGACGACCGCCGGCCAGCCACGGGACCAGGTCAGCTCCTCGGTGACCTGCCAGGCGGTGGCCGGCCCGAGCCGGCCCAGGATGGCGATCACCTCCTCGCAGCGGCGTTCGTGGTGCGCGAGCAGCATCCGGACCCGGTCCGTCAGGCCGGCGAACCGGTACTCGTGCGCGGGCAGCGCCTCCGCGTGGTCGTAGGCCGCGATGAGTTCCAGGGACCGCAGGTACGCGGCCAGCGGCGGCTCGGCCGCGCTCGACTGCAGCCCGATGTTCGGGCTGATCCGAGGCAGTACGTGGTCCCCGGTGAGCAGCACGTTCTCGGCTTCCTCGTGCAGGCACAGGTGCCCGGGCGTGTGCCCGGGGGTCCACACCGCGCGCACCGTCCGGCCGGGCAGCGGCACCAGATCGCCGTGGCCGAGCAGGAGATCCGGCTTGGCCATGGCCCGGACCGAGGCCAGGGCGGCGTCGGTGACGGTGATCGTGGCCGCGACGTCGTCCGGCACCCCGCACCGGGCCAGCCAGGCCCGGTCGGCGCGCCGGGTGGCGGCGTTGCGCGGCCGCAGCGAGGACAGCGTGCTCAGCTCCGCCGGGTGCATCGCGACCCAGGCCCCGCTGGCCTCGCGGAGCCGGGCGGACAGGCCGTGATGGTCGGGATGGATGTGGGTCACCACGACCCCGGTGACATCGGCGGGCGGTCCCGGCGGCGATCAGGTAGGTCAGGGTGTACCGGAGCGGGCTGTCCGGTATCGGCACCGGCACCGACCACAGGTCCGGGCGCACCTGCTCGACAGGCGGTGCGGTGCGCGCCAGCCAGGCCTCGCGCTGGGCCGTCCCGGTCACCCGCACCTGTTGTCCCGTCTTGAGCTGGTCAGGCAGGTCAGGCGACCCGCTGCCAGCCCAGTTCGCCAGCCTTCCACCGGGCGATCGCCCGGTGCCGGCTGACGACCTTGACTTCCCGCAGCTGGCTGCCGAGGCGGTGCATCGCCTGCTCGGCCTCGATTATCCCGCTCGCGGCCGAGGACTGTGGGATCTCCCGCTTGACCCCGGACTGCTCGATGAGGATGAGGTTCGCGGGCCGGGGCGGACGCCGCTGCGGGGCGGGCCGGGGCGCGTCACTAGAATCGGTCACACACCTTATAAATCCCGGCCGCTCCTGGCTGTTCCCACCGGCGGTATGGCATGCGACACACCGAGGACTCGCCGACACGATTCAGGCGAATCTGGCGTGAGCCCTCCGCAGGCCCCCTACGCTGGGCTAAGAGGCGGGTGCGGGGCTACCCGGGCGGTGACGCGGGCATCGGGGGGCCCGGATCCGGGTGCGCCGCCCGCGCCGGCAGTTGCCGCTCAGGTCCGCCGACGGAGGTATGACCCAGGTGACACGGGTGTCGACCCACCCGCCTGGCCCGCCAGGGCCGGCCGGGCCGGACACCCTGCCCTTCGCACAACCCGATCTCGTCGTCGGGAACGGCCCGGTCGAGTGGGTCATGAGCCGGGTGATCCGGAAGCTGGCCTGGAGCCGGCTGTCGGACCCCATCGTCGCGCTCACCCTGTCCGGGGCCGGCCTGCTGCTCGGCATGATCGTCGGGGCGACCGCGCCGAACGCCGAGACGATCCCCCTCCGGCTCCCGCTGTCGCACCTGCTGCCGTCGCTGGGCCATTCGGAAACCAACGTCGTCATCGCGTCGGTCCTGCTCTACACCGGTAACATCCTGGCCTGCCTGGGCCTGGCCGGCATGCTGTGGGCCCACAGCCAGGGCTGGCGCCCCAACCCTAAGCACCTGCTGTGGGCCAGCGCGGCCATCATCGCGGTCATGGTCAGCCTCACCCCGGTGGGCTCCTCCGACACCGGCAGCTACGCGGCCTACGGCCGGATCGCGTCGCTGGGCGGGAACCCGTATACCACCGGGCCGCTGGCGTTCCTCGGGCCGCATTCCTACTACACCCAGGCCGTCGGCACGCTGTGGAAGCGGCAGCCGTCGGTCTACGGCCCGTTCGCCACGGTGATCCAGTCCTTCGCGGCCTCGATCGGCGGCCCGCACGTCAGCGTCACCATCTGGGCCCTGATGATCCTCAACGGGGCCGTCTTCATCGGGGTCGGCTTCCTGCTGTTGAAGACCTCGGACGACCCGCTCCGGGCCACCCTGTTCTGGACCGCGAACCCGGTCCTCATCCAGCAACTGGTGAGCGGCGGCCACCTCGACACGCTGGTGGCGGCGGCGGCGATCTGCGCGATCCAGGTGGCCAGGCGGGTCTCCGGCACGTGGGGCGACGTGCTGATCGGCGTGCTGATCGGCCTGGCCCTCGGGATAAAGATCAACGCGATGCTCATCGCGCTCGGGCTCGCCTGGCCGCTGCTGCGGCGGCACGAGTGGCAGCGCACCACCCGGATCGCGCTGGTGGCCCTGGCCACGGTCGCGCTGCAGTACTGGCCGTACGGGCTGGTCGCGCTGAAACCGATCTTCGGCGGGCTGAAGCTGGCCACGCTGCCCTCGCCGTGGCGGGTCCTCGAGCTGATCGGCGGGCTGTTCGGCGCGGAGCCCGCGGTGGCCACGGTGATGGGGTACCTGTGGCCGGTCGCCATGATCGTCGTCGCCTGGTTCGTGTACCAGCGGATCTCCTCCGACCAGCCGGGCGAGGTGGTGGCGCCGTTCGCGCTGACCTATGCCTGGATCCTCGTCGCCCCGTGGGTGTTCGCCTGGTACACCGGCATCGCCTGGGTCGCGCTCACCCAGGTGCCGCGCAACCGGATGACCCGCTGGCTGACCCTCGTCACGGTCTTCCTCGCCTTGTGCCATTCCAGCGGCGGCCAGGCGACACCGGGGATCCGCTGATCACGCCCTGCCCGGCGACCGCCATGCTCGAAAACAGCCACGTAGAACCGAGAGCGGTAGCGGACGAGGCGGCGGCGCCCCGTCCCGCGGCGCCCCGGCCCGCGGCGGCCCGGGCCCGCCTGGCCGGGGCGGCGCTGCGGCGGCACTGGCTGGCCGCCGCGCTGCTCGCCGCGGGGCTGGTGCTCCGGGTGCTCGCCCAGTTCGCCTACCGGCCGGTGCTGTTCTACATCGACACGACCAGGTACCTGTACAACGACGCGCCCGGCATGGACCCGGTCGGTTACAAGGGGCCGCTGCGGGCGATCCTGGCGGTCGCCAACTTCAACGCGGTCGCCGCCGTCCAGCACCTGCTCGGCCTGGCCATGGCCGCGGGAATCTACGTGCTGTTGCTGCGCCGCGGCTGCCCCCGCTGGCTGGCCGCGCTGGCCATGGCGCCGCTGCTGCTTGACGCCTACCAGATCCAGATCGAGCAGACCGTCATGCCGGACACCTGGTTCGAGGCCCTGATCCTGACGGGCCTGGCCATCCTGCTGTGGCGCCCCGCGCCCGGCTGGCGGGCCGTGCTGGCCGGCGGCCTGGTGCTGGGCACGTCGGCCACCTTCGCCCAGGTGGGCGAGGCGCTGCTGCTGCCGGCGGTGCTCTACCTGCTGGTGCTCGGCGGCGGCTGGCGGCGGGCGCTGCGCCGGGCGGCCGCCCTGGGCGCGGCCTTCGTGCTGCCGATCCTCACCTACTCCACGGTGAACTACCTGGCCGCCGGTGACTTCTTCCTGTCCCATGCCGGCGTCACCTCGGCGTACGGCCGGATGGCGGCGGCCGCGGACTGCGCCACGTTGCGGCTGCCGCCGGCCGAGCGGAACATGTGCCCCACCAGGGCGCAGCAGGCCCTGGGGCCCGACTTCCTCGAGTTCGGCCTGCTGTCCCCGATCCGGCCCTACTACGACGGGCTGGCCCGCGACCACACCGACGGCCTGATCACCGACTTCAACCACCGGGTGCTCACCCAGCAGCCGCTGCGCGTGCTGCGCGCCTACCTGCGCGACGTGGTGCGGCCGTTCGCGCTGACCAGGGACGGCAGCCCCGGGGTCACGGCCATCTCCCGCTGGCAGTTCCAGGCGGCCTACCCGTACTTCCCGCCGCACGCCTCCCGGCACGTCGTCGACGCCTCGGCGGACCGGTTCGGCGGGGGCAGGCCCGCCGTCTGGGCGCCGGTGGCCGGCTTCCTGCGCGGCTACCAGTTGCACGGCGGGTACACCCCCGGGCCGCTGTTCGCCCTGTGCGCGCTGGCGGGCCTGGCCGGGTCGGCCAGCCTGCTGGTGCGCCGCCGGGCGGGCCCGGCCGCCCGCGGGGCCGCGCTCGCCTGCCTGCTGCTGTTCACCTCGGCGGCGTCGCTGCTGCTGGTCTCCGACGTGTTCGAGTTCTCCTGGCGCTACCTGCTCCCCGCGCTGGTCACCCTGGTCCCGGCCGGCGCGCTCGGGATCGGTGTGATCATCCGCTCGGCCGGGCACGCCGCAGCCGCAGCTGACTAGTGCCCGTGCCGTGTGACCGGTCCGTTTCGCGACGCAAGCCCTGGCGTTCAGGCCTGGGTTAGCCGCCCCCGAGCACACCTTGGCGGACACGGCGGCCAGGTACCTGCTGGCGCCGATCCGCGCGCCCGCGCCGGTACTTCGTCACGACGGCCAAGTGGGCGGCGGAAACCGGGTGCCTGCGACGACGGCACGGCGGGAAGGCGTCAAGATGAGGTCATGCGGATCGTGCGGGCAGACTCCACCCCCTTGTTCGTCAGCACCGGCAGCGGCCCGTGCCAGGTGGTCCGGGTCACGGTGGCGGGCGGGCTGCCGGCCACGGGTGAGCCGCCCGGCGCGGACGCGCCCGCACCGGCCCCGGTGACGGTGCGCGTCGAGGGGCCAGGGGTGACCACGCGGCGGCCGTTCGTCATGGAAAATCCGCCGCCGGGCGAGGAACGGACCGCCGAGGTGGCGGTGACCGTCGCCGCGCCGCACGGGCCCGGCAGCCGGCTGGGCGTGACCGCGATCGCCGAGGGTCCCGGCGGCCGCGCCGAGCTTGCCGCCGAGATCACCGCCGCCGAGCCGGGGTGGACCATCTGGATGGTCTGCCACTTCCACTACGACCCGGTGTGGTGGAACACCCAGGGCGGGTTCACCGAGGCCGGGCTGGCGATGCCGGGCGAGGACGGCAGGCTGCCGGACGTGCGCACCGCGTTCGAACTGGTGCGGCTGCACCTGGATGCGGCCCGCGACGACCCGGACTACAAGTTCGTGCTGGCCGAGGTGGACTACCTCAAGCCGTACTTCGACGCCCACCCGCAGGACCGGGCGGAGCTGCGGGAGCTGATCGCGGCGGGCCGCGCGGAGATCGTCGGCGGCGCCTACAACGAGCCGAACACCAACCTGACCTCGGCCGAGTCCACGATCCGCAACATCGTCTACGGGCTCGGGCATCAGCGCGACGTGCTCGGCGCGGACCCGTCGGTCGCCTGGGCGCTTGACGCGTTCGGGCACGACCCCGGCTACCCGGGGCTGATGGCGGCGGCCGGGATGACCGGGTCGGCGTGGGCGCGCGGGCCCTACCACCAGTGGGGGCCGTGGCGCACGGTGGGCGGCAACGACCGGATGCAGTTCCCCAGCGAGTTCGAGTGGATCTCCCCGGACGGCCAGGGGCTGCTGACCAGCTACATGGCCAACCACTACGGCGCGGGCTGGGGCATCCACCAGGCCGCGGACCTGGCCGGGGCGAAGGCCGAGGCGCTGGCGCAGCTCGCGCTGCTCGCCCCGGTCGCGGCGACCCGCAACGTGCTGCTGCCGGTCGGCGCCGACCACGTCATCCCGGCCCGCTGGGCGACCGCGGTGCACCGGGACTTCGCCGCGCGGTACGCCTGGCCGCGGTGCGTCACCGGGCTGCCGCGGGAGTTCTTCGCCGCGGTGCGCGCCGAGGCGGCCGAGCGCGGCATCTGGCTCACCCCGCAGACCAGGGACATGAACCCGGTCTACCCGGGCAAGGACGTGTCCTACATCGACACCAAGCAGGCCCAGCGGGCCGCCGAGGTGGCGGTGTGCGACGGCGAGCGGCTGGCCACGCTGGCCTGGCTGACCGGCGCCGGGTACCCGGCGGAGTCGCTGGACAAGGCGTGGCGGCAACTGGTGTTCGGCGCGCACCACGACGCGATCACCGGCACCGAGTCCGACGAGGTGTACCTGGACCTGCTCGGCGGGTGGCGGGAGGCGTTCGAGCGCGGCGATGCGGTGCGCACGGCGGCGGCGGGCTTCCTGGCCGGCCTGGTGAACACTCAGCGGAAATACGCGGCAGACCCGGCTGGCCCGGATCCCTCGCGGCGCGCGGTGGTCGTGTTCAACACCTTGTCCTGGCCCCGGGCCGGGCTGGCGGCGCTCACCGTGGAGTTCCCCGAGCCTGGCCCGGCGTGGCTGGCCCTGTCCGACGAGACCGGGGCCAGCGTGCCGTTCCTGGCCGAGGGGGTCCGGCGGCACCCCGGCCAGAGCCTGGCCAGCGTAAGGATCACGTTCCTGGCGGAGGTCCCGGCGCTGGGCTACCGGAGTTTCTGGGTCAGCGCCGTGTCCGGGGCCGGGGCCGGTCCCGGGACCGGGGCTGGCTCCGGGGCCGGCCGTGCCGGGGGCGCGGGCGGGGCCGGGGGCGCGGGCCGTGCCGGGGCCGCGGGCCAGGCTGGGGCCGCGGGCCAGGCTGGGGCCGCGGGCTGGGCCGGAGCTGCGGGCTGGGCCGTGATGCCTGGCACTGTGATCGGGAACGAGGCGTTCGAGGTGGCGGCGGACCCGGCCAGGGGCGGCGGGCTGAGCCGGGTCACCGACCGGCGGACCGGCACGGACCTGCTCCGGGGCCTGGGCAACGAGCTGGTCCTCGCCGAGGAGTATCCGGCGCACCCCCGCTGGGGTGAGGGGCCGTGGCTGCTGTGCCCGAAGGGGCCGGGGACCGGGCCCGGCGGTGCCCCGGCGGAGGTCACGGCGCAGCGCTGCCCGGTCGGCTCCCGGCTGGTCGCCCGGTTCTGCCTCGGGGACCTGCGGGTCACCCAGGAGACGATCCTGTGGGACGGCCTGGACCGGGTGGAGTTCCGCACGCACGTGGACGGGCCGATCGGGCAGGACCGGCTGCTGCGGGTCCGGTTCCCGGCCCAGGTGCCCGGCGGGCTCCCGGTCTACCAGTGCGCGACCGCGGTGGTGGGCCGCCCGCTCGGGGTGGCCGACATGGACGTGGGCCAGGACGCGTTCACCCTGGACAACCCGGCTTGCGAGTGGTTCGGCCTGGGCGGCGCCGCGCGGGTTGCGGCCGGGGGCCACACCTGGGCGATCGGCGTGGCCGAGGTGATCGTGCCGGACAGCGCCGGGAGCGGCCTTGGCGACGCGGGCGAGGCTGCCGCTGGCGCCGACCGGGGCGTGGATGTGACAACGAGGCCCCTAGAAGGGCACGAATCCCACATTCATGGCGGGTTCATGCCGGGGACACCCCCCGGTGCGGGCCGGGCGGAGGACTGGCGGGGCTGCGTGCGGGCGCTGGTCGCCGCGCTGGCCGCTGCCGGGGTCACGGCCACCTGCTCGCGCGCCGGCGGGCCCCGCTACGGCGCGCTCGACCTGGACTCCAACCTGCCCGACGTGCGGATCGCGGTCGGCGGCCCGGACGTGAACCCGTGGACGGCCCGGCTGCTCGCGGGGCTGGGGCCGGCCGGGGCGGCGGCCGCTGCCCGGCTATCCGCCCCCGGCGGGGCGCGGGTCTGGGTTCCGGCCGCGCGCCCCCGCGCCGAGGCGTTCACCGCGAGCGCGGACGTCCGGGGGGACCGCGACCTGCCGGTGCTGATCGTGTCCGGCGCGGACCTGACGGCCGCGGTCGCGGAACTCACCGGCGACCTGGCCGACGGGGTGATCGGCGCCGACCTGGCCGCCGCCCCGCCGGGTAACGGGGCGCCGGATGACCGCGGCCCGGAGCCGCACGACCGGCTGCTCGGCACGCACAGCGTGGCGCTGCTGAACCGGGGCACGCCCAGCGGCCTGGTCACCCCGGACGGCACGCTGCACATCGCGCTGATGCGGGCATCAAGCGCCTGGCCCGCCGGGGTGTGGATCGACGGGGCCCGGCGCACGCCGCCGGACGGCAGCAGCTTCGCCTGGCAGCACTGGAGCCACGAGTTCCGGTATGCCCTGGCCGCCGGGGCCGGTGACTGGCGGGACGCCGGTTTCGTGGTGGCGGGCCAGGAGTACAACCGCGACCTGCTCGCCTGTGAAACGGGCGTGCACGACGGCGCGCTGCCCGCGTCGGCCAGCCTGGGCGAGGTCGGCACCCCGGGCCGGGCCCGCCCGGCGGCGCTGCTGTCCGCGCTGAAGCCCCGCGGCAACCCGCTGGCCAGCGGCCGCCCCGGCCGGCCGGACCGGGACGCGGGCGTGACCATCCGGCTCCGCGACGCCGGTGACCTGCCCGCGGGGGCCTCAGCCGAGGTCAGACTGCTGCCCGGGATCGCCGCCGCCGCGGTGACCGGGCTCACCGAGGCCGGCGCCGGCACCGGGATCGCGGTCGCGGCGGGCCGCGCGCTGGTCCCGGTGCCCCCGGCCGGCCTGGTCACCGTGACGGCCCGGACGACGGCCGTCCCCGGAACCGGCGGCCCCAGGGAAACCGTGGCCAAGGGCGAGACCGGGCTGGCTGGCGAAACCGGGCTGGCCGGCGAAACCGGGCTGGCCCGCGAGACCGGAGCCGCCCGCGAGACCGGGGCAGCCCACGAGACCGGGGCGGCCCGCGAGACCGGGGCAGCCCACGAGACCGGGGCGGCCGACGAGACCGGGGCAGCGGCGGACGGCGCGGAGCCGGCCCAGCCGGTGTTCTCCCGGTACTGGTTGCACGGCAAGGGGCCCGCGCCCGCCGGCAACCTGCCGGTCACCGTGCACCTGTCCCCGGCCCGGGTCACGCTGGACGACCCGCGGCCCGGCGCTGCCCCGGCCGGGCCGGGCGCGCTGTGCCTGTCGGTCGCCTGCGGTCCCGGCGGCGGGACCGGCGAGGTGACCCTGGATGTCCCGCCCGGCCTGGCCGTGACCGGGCCGGACGGTGCCCCGCCCGGCCCGCTGCGGTACGCCCTCGGCGCGGGCGGCTGCGCGCGCTGGGAGCTGTCGGTGGCGGCCCGGCCAGGAGCCGGGCCGGGGCGGTATTTCGTGTCCGCGCGGATCCCCGGTGACCTCGGCCAGGTGCTGGAGGACGCGCTGCTGGTCACCGTCGGCGAGCCGTCCGGCCCGTCGCGCAGCATGCCCCGCGAAGAACGGGACGCCCTGCTGGTGGCCGACCTCCTGGCGCGGGAGGCCGAGGTCGAGGTGGCCATGGAGCCCGCCATTCTGGAGATCGCCCCTGGCCAGTGCGCGAGGCTGGCCGTGCGGCTGGCCAACCGGACGGCCAGCGTGATCCGTGGCGAGTCCCAGCTCATGTCCCCGTTCGGCACCTGGCACGCGGCCCGGCCGTGGACCCAGGGGTTCACCGCGGGCCCGGGTGAGACCATCCGGCTCGGCTACACCGTGGCGTTGCCGGCGGGGGCGCGGCCGGGCGCCGAATGGTGGGCGCTGGCCAAGGTGATGTACTTCGGCCGCGTCCGCTACACCGGCACCGCCCACGTCCGTGTGACCAGCTAGACGCGCCCTGTGCTTGAGGACACGACGATCCAGCGGATCGACAACCCCGGACTAAAGGCACCCGCCGGCCTGTGGGCGCCTGAGCGCCCCGGTGCCCGGTCAGAAGAAGTGGAGGTCGGGGTGGCCGTTGCGCCACAGGAGCATGGCGACCCTGCCGATGATGCTTGAGCCTTTGATCGGGCCCAGAAGCGGCTGTCGCAGGAGATCGCCCGGTTGTCACCCATCACATAGAACTCCCCGCGCGGGACGTGAAATGGGTCTTGCCCGGTGGCACCAGGTATCGGAGGCCCGAGCGGGTCATGTGGCGGCAGGTACGGCTCGCGGAGCCGCCTGCCGTCGACGTAGAGGATGCCGCCTGCCGCGTAGATGGTCTGGCCCGGCAGCGCGATGACGCGCTTGACGAGGTCGGTCCCGGCCGGCCCGCCACAGTGGTCGCGCGGCGGGTGGGTGAATACGACGATGTCGCCCTCGCGCAACTGGTGCCAGTTGAAGAACGCCTTCTGCACCAGGATCCGGTCACGGGCATCAAGCGCAGGCACCATGGAGGTGCTGGGGATCGAGAAGACCTGGAACACGAACGTTCGGATGCCGAACGCCAGCAGCAGCGCCAGCGCCAGGCAGATGGCCCATCCGGCGAAGACCCGGCGCCGCGACGGCGACGCCTCGCGCGCGGCAAGCGGGCCGCCCGCCGCGCGCCCGGGAGTCCCCTCCCGGCGGTCAGTAGCGTTCGACCAGATGAGCGCGGCTGTCGGGCAGCTCGTACGGGTCCGGCCAGAAGTCGGTGATCCGGGTGATCAGGCCGTCGTCGCCGAGCTCGAAGAAGCACAGGCCGGACTGGGTGCCCTCCGGCCCGCTGAACTCGATCCAGCTCGCGGCGTGCCGGCCCGCACCGACGACCCGCTGGACCGTGATGTGCCAGTCGTAGTCGAAGCCCTCCCTGTTGAACCGGAGGTAGGCCTCCCGGCCACGCACCTGTTCCCTGGTCTGCGGGCCGCGGTAGAGCACATCGTCGGCGACCAGCGCGCCGAACGCGTCCCAGTCCCGGGCCTCCGCCGCGGCCCAGTAGGCCGCGATTACGTCGTGTGCCTCGGTCATGCCTTGGCACGCTACTCGCCGGGTCCGACACTGCCCCCTGCGGCACCGCCATCCCCCAGTACAAGTCCCGTGCGGGCTTCCGGTCCCCTTACGGGGACTACTTCGGCATCACCGTGGACGGCCACGGCACCAGCTACGTGATCTGGAGCGAGGGCACGAACTACGCCGGCCCGGCGGCACCTGGTGGGCGGCGCTCGTCGCCGCCGTCGCGGCCTGAACCCCGAGGCCAGCCCCCTGACGCTATGGCAGAGGATGTCCCGGAATGCGAAACTGACAGCCGTGAAAAAGACGCTGACCGGCGAGATCCCCCTCATGTCCCGGGACACGGAGATGGACTGGATCCTCGCGCGGCTGAAGCGCCCCGAGCCCGTCGCGTTCGTGCTGGCCGGGGTCGCAGGCGTGGGCAAGACCCGGCTCGCCTCGGAGGCGGCCAGGTCGGCCGCGGGCTGGGCTTCGCCACCGCCCAGGCGGTCGCGTCCCGTGCCGCGTCCGCCATTCCGTTCGGCCCTTTCGCGCCATTCCTGCCCGAGGACGGCTATTCACCCGGTGACCTGCTGGGGCTGCTGCGCCGGGCCAGCGACGCGATCCTGGAACGGGCCGGGCCGGACCGCAAGCTGCTGCTGGTCGTGGACGACGCCCAGTTCCTCGACGAGGGCTCGGCGGCGCTGGTCCACCAGCTGGTCCAGAAGGGGGCCTGCAGCGTGCTGGCCAGCCTGCGGACCCCGGGCCAGGCCCCGGAACCGGTGACCGCGCTGTGGAAGGACGGCCTGGCGGAGCGGATCGACCTCAGCACCTGGGGCGAAGCGGAGACCGAGGCGGTGCTGTCCGCCACGCTGGGCGGCCCCGTCGCCATCAGCAGCGTCCGGCGGCTCTGGGAGGTGAGCCAGGGCAACGCCCTGTACCTGCGTGAGCTGCTGATTGGTGCGGTGGACTCGGGTGCCCTGACCGAGATCGGCGGTATTTGGACGCTACGGCGGCCGCTCACCGCCCCCGGCCGGCTGGTGGAACTGGTCGCGTCCAGGCTGTCCGGGCTGGCGCCCGAGACCGTCGCGGTGATCGAACTGCTCGCGGCGGGCGAGCCGCTCGGCGTCCCGGTCCTGGAAAAGATCACCAACCAGGCCGGCCTGGAGGACGCCGAGGCCCAGGGGCTCGTGCAGGTGCACCAGGACGGGCGGCGCACCGTGGCCCGGCTGGCCCATCCGGTGTACGGCGAGGCGCTGCGGCAGAGCCTGCCCCGTTCCCGGCTGCGCCGGATCTCGGCGGTCCTGGCCAGCGCCATCGAGGCGACCGGCGCCCGGCGGCGGGAGGACCTGCTGCGGCTGGGCCGCTGGCAGCTCGATTCCGGCGGGACCGGGGAGCCGGTGCTGCTGAGCCGGGCGGCGCGGCGGGCCAGCGACATGTTCGACATGGACCTGTCCGCCCGGCTCGCCCAGGCCGCGCTGGACCAGGGCGGCGGCGTCGACGCGGGCCTGGTGCTCGGCGAGGCCAGGTTCCGGTCCGGCCAGCACGCCGAGGCCGAGGCCGTGCTCGCCGCCATGGTGCCGCGCTGCCGCACCGACGCCGAACTGGCCACCATCGCCAACGCCCGGGCGCACAACTTCCACAACCTGCTGGCCGATCCCGGCAAGGCCACGGCGGTCCTGGACGAGGCACTGGCGGTCATCACCGACCCGGTTCCCCGCCTCCGGCTGCTCGGCCGCCTCGCGACGATCAAGGTCTTCGAGCCGGACCTGGAGGGCGCCCTGGCCGCCGCCGAGCCGCTGCTCGCCACCGACGACGACGTGATGATCAGCCGCGGCGCCTACGTGTCCTCGATCGCCCTGGCGATGCTCGGCCGCAGCGAGGAGTCCGTGCCGGTCGCCTACCGCGGCCTGGCCAGCCACCGCCGGGCCAGCGGCCTCCCCCAGCTGCCGGAGGCGCAGCTCATCGGCGCGGTGTTCGGCCACGCCGCGGGCGGCCATCTGGCCAGGGCCGAGGCGGACGCCACCACCGGCTACCAGGCCTGCCTGGCCGCCGGTGACAAGGAAGGATGGCGACGCACCTGTTCCTGGCCGGGCTGGTGCGGGTCGAGCAGGGCCAGCTCGCCCGGGCGTCGAAGGCGTTCCTCGACGCCGCGTCGGTCAACCGGGAGATCCACGACCAGGCGGCGCTGCGCTGGTGCCTGGCGGGGCTGGCGATGGCCGAGGCGATGAGCGGGCACACCGAACGGGCCGCGGCGGCGGCCGCCGAGCGGGAGGAACTGCCCGCGGGCTCGATGCTGGCCTACGAGCCGGACCTGATCGAACGGGGCCGGGCCTGGCTCAGCGTCGCCACCGGGGAACTCTCCCAGGCCTGCGACGGCCGCGGCCGCGGCCGCGGACCGGGCGGCGGCCGCCAAGCTGCGCATCGCCGAAGCCCGGGTGCTGCACGACCTGGCCCGGCTCGGGCAGCCGGGCCAGGTGGCGCCGCGGCTGGCCGTGCTCGCCGGGATCACCGACGGCGACCTGGTGCCAGCGCTGGCCGCCCATGCCGCCGCCATGGCCACGGCGAGCCCGCCGGGCCTCGAATCCGCCGGGCATGCCCTGGAAGCGCTCGGCGCCTGCCTGCTCGCGGCGGAGGCGTACCTCGCCGCGGCGGCGGGTTACCGCTCCGGCGGGCATGCCCGTCCTGCCAGTGCCATGACCAGGCGCGCCGGGGAACTCGCCGCCTTGTGCGGGGATGTGAGCACCCCCGGCCTTTCGTTCGGCTCGAGGTGCGCGGCGGGGTGCCCGGCTTACAAATGTGCTTGCGCGGCCAATCCGGCCCGCGAAACGCAAATCAGGGGCTCGGGCCGCGGCACCGGAACGGTTAACCGGCGGCGCGGCCCGATGAGAAAGCAAACAGGGAGTAAGACCGATGGGAAGAGGTCAACCACATGCGCGATCTAGGCGTGGCGTCGGTGGCCCGGCGGGCGGCGGGTGAACTGCGGATGCCCGACAGCGTGACCCCGCTGGCCGTGGAGGGGCTGGTGCTGGAACTGCTCGCCCTGGCTGCCCGGCTGCGCACGGCGGGCGCCCCTGGCACGGAAGGCCGGCCGCCCCGCTGGCTCGGTGAGGCCAGGGCGCTGCTGCACGACCGGTTCCGGGAGAACCTGCGGCTCACCGACATCGCCGCGGCGGTCGGCGTGCACCCGGTGCACCTGGCCCGGGTCTTCCGGGCCAGCTATGGCACCCCGGTGGGGACGTACGCACGCGGGCTGCGGCTCACCTGGGCCGCCGGGCGGCTGCGGGACTCCGCCGACGGCATCGCGCAGATCGCGCTGGAGGCGGGGTTCTTCGACCAGAGCCACTTCACCCGCGCGTTCAAACAGCATTTCGGCAGGACGCCCCTCGCCTACCGCCAGGACACCCAGCGGTAAGGCCGCAGCCGGGCCGGCCAGGGGCAAAGACCGCCCCAGCAGGCCGTAAATCCTGGCACCATGCCCGGTTTCCTGGGGAACCGTCGCGGCCGGGACCGCGTCCAAGCAGCCGTGATGACCCCCGCAGCACGCACGCGCAGCAACGCCGGCCAGCCGCACCAGGGGCTGGTACCCGCCCGGCCACGGGCCGGGGCACGCGCCATGGTGGGCGGTGGTGCGATCGCTGCCGGGATCCTGCTGGCGGTCCTGCCCGGCACCGGCGCGGCGGCCACCGGATCGCCGTCACCCTCGCCTGCCACGTCCAGCGCGGCACCGTCGCCATCACCGAGCGGGTCGCCGTCACCCTCCCCATCGCCGTCGCCCAGCAAGTCACCCTCGCCAAGCCCGTCACCGTCCCCGTCCAAGTCACCATCCCCGTCGCCGTCCCCGAGCAAGTCGCCATCCCCCAGCCCGTCGCCGTCGCCGAGCAAGTCACCTTGCCCGAGCGCGTCGCCCTCCCCCAGCCCGTCACCCTCGCCGGGCACGTCATCGTGCCCGAGCCCGTCGCCCAGCCCGTCGCGGTCGGCCTCGCCCTCGCCCAGTGGTCCCGCGCCGCCGGGGCAGAGCGGCAACACCTCCGCCGGGGCTGCTGTGAGCGGGCCGCTCGCCCGCCCGCCAGCGCTGCCACGCGGGACCGTTCCCGGCCTCTCCACGCCGAGCCCGGGCAGCATCGCGCACCTGTTCCCCGTGGTCACGCCGGCTCCCGCCGCCCCGGGCGCGGGCCGGGCGCGGCCCGGGCCGCCGGGCACGAGCGGCGAGATCGGCAGCGCGCTGGCCGCCGACACCGGGGTGCTCGGTACCGGCCCGGGCAGGCTGATCGTGCTGGGGATCACCATCGCGGCCGGCCTGGCCGCCTTCGGCACCTGGCTCACCATTGCCGGGCCGGGCCGCCGGGCGGTGCTATCCCTGGCTCACCGGCGCGCCCGCCACACCCGCTAGGGCGTGGCTGTGAAACGAGGCCCTGCTAGGGCACCAGATTCACATTCACGGCGCCAGGGCCGGCTTGCCGGGGAAGGTCACCTCGACGTCCAGGCCGCCTTCGGGCTGGGCCTGCGGGGTGAGTGTGGCGCCGTGCGCGCGGGCGATCGCCTGCACGATGGCCAGGCCGAGCCCATGCCCGCCGGTGTGCCGGATGCGCTCGCCGTCGGCGCGGCCGAACGGCTGGAACAGGCGGCCGAGCCGTTCGGGCGGAATCACCACCCCGGTGTTGCGGACCCTGATGGTCGCCTGGCCGCCAGCGGCCGCCGTGGAGATCTCGGCCCGGCCGCCGCTGGTGTTGTGCCGGATCGCGTTGTCCAGCAGGTTCGCCACCAGGCTTTCCGCCAGCCGCGGATCCCCCGCCGTCGGGGCTTCGGCGAGCCTGGTCTCGACGTGAATGCCCCGGCGCCCGGCTTCCTCGCGGCGGACCGTGACCACGTGCCAGGCGACCGCGGCCAGGTCGAACGGCTCCCACTGCTCGATGCCGCCCTCGCTGGTGGCCAGGGTGAGCAGCGCATCGATCAGGCGTTCCTGCTGATCGCCCAGGGCCAGCACCTGCTCACAGGCCGACCGCAGTGCCTGCGCGGTCGCGTCCGGGTCGGCGAGCGCGACCTGCAGCAGGGCCCGCTCCGCGGTGAGCGGGGTGCGCAGCTCGTGCGAGGCGTTGGCGACGAAGTGCCGCTGTGACTCGAACGACGCCTCCAGCCGCCCGAACAGGTCGTCCAGGGTCTCGCCGAGTTCGGCGAACTCGTCGTCGCGGCCGTCCAGGCCCAGCCGCCGGTTGAGGTTGCTGGCCGAGATGTCCCGGGCGGTCGCGGTGATCGTGCGCAGCGGCCGCAGTAGCCTCCCGGCGATCAGCCAGCCCCCGGCGAGTGCCAGCAGCACCATGACCGCGAGGGCAATGGCGCCGATGATCTCCACGTCGCGGATATGGGAATTCAGGGCGGCGGTCTGGGCGGCCGCACCGGGGCCGATCCCGACCGACCCGCTCCCCCGCAACGGGACCAGGAGGAAGATCAGCGCGCCGCCCAGAGCGGCGAGGAGCCCGGCGTAGAGCAGGGTGAGCTGCGTGCGCAGGGTCGGCCGCAACCGGAGTAGCGCGGCCACCTCGTGGTGCAGGAACATCACGCCTCTCCGATCCGGTAGCCGCCCTCACGCACGGTGTGGATGACCGGCGGGTCGCCGAGCTTGGCCCGCAGCCGCCGGATCGTGGTCTTCACCGCGGTGGTGAACGGGTCGGCCGCCTCGTCCCAGGCCCGTTCCAGCAGTTCCTCCGCGGAGACCACCCGGCCGCCGGAGGCGAGCAGGCACTCCAGGACCGCGAACTCCTTCGGGGACAGGTCCAGGCGCCGCCCGGCGCGGAACGCCACCCGGTGGCCCGGGTCGAGGGTCAGGTCCCCGTCTTCCAGCGTCGGCGGCAGCGCGGGCGCCGAGCGCCGGCCCAGGGCCCGGACCCGGGCCACCAGTTCGGCGAAATCGAACGGCTTGGGCAGATAGTCGTCGGCACCCAGGCCCAGGCCGTCCACCCGCTCCCGGATCGTGCTGGCCGCAGTCAGCATGAGCACCCGGCTTTGCGCACCGGCGGCCACGATCTGCCGGCATACCTCGTCGCCGTGCACGCCGGGCAGGTCCCGGTCCAGCACCACGACGTCGTAACGGGTGAGCGCCAGGTGCGCGAGCGCCTCGGTCCCGTCCAGGACCACGTCGACGGCCATGCCCTCCCGGCGCAGCCCGCTTCCGATCGCGGCGGCCAGGACCTCGAAGTCCTCGACGACCAGCACTCTCATGGCGCTCGCAGTCCTTTCTACCCAACGGCCGTCCCGCCCAGCGTAGGGCGGTGTGACCTGGGCCAACGATGGCAGGCGGCCGGTGTCAGCGCGGTGTCAGCCGCCGACACCGTGCTGGCACCGCCGGTGGCATACAACCGCTTGCGAACGCGGCGTCCGCCGACGAGAAGGACGATGACCAATGGAAGCAACGATCGAAGTACGCGGCCTGCGCAAGAGCTTCGGCTCGACGCTGGCCCTGGACGGCATGACGTTCACGGTCGCGCCCGGCCAGGTGACCGGGTTCATCGGGCCGAACGGCGCGGGCAAGACCACCACGATGCGGGTGATCCTCGGCCTGGACGCCCCCGACGAGGGCACCGCGCTGGTCGGCGGGCGGCGGTACGCGGCCCTGCGCCGCCCGATGACGCACCTGGGGTCGCTGCTGGACGCGGCCGCGCTGCAGCCCAGCCGCTCCGGCCGCAACCACCTGCTGTGGCTGGCCCACTCCCAGGGCCTGGACGCCCGCCGGGTCGACGCGGCGCTCGGGCAGGCCGGCCTTGACAATGCCGCCCGGCGCCGGGCGGGCGGGTACTCGCTGGGCATGCGGCAGCGGCTGGGCATCGCCGCGGCGCTGCTCGGCGACCCGCCGACGGTGATGATGGACGAGCCGTTCAACGGCATGGACCCGGAGGGCATCATCTGGATGCGCGGGCTGCTGCGGTCGCTGGCCGCCGCCGGCCGCGCGGTGCTGGTGTCCAGCCACCTGATGAGCGAACTGGAAGGCACCGCCGACCACCTGGTGATCGTCGGCCGGGGCAAGGTGATCGCCGACACCAGCACCCGCGACCTGCTGGCGGCCGTGTCCGGCGACCGGGTCACGCTGCGCACCACGGCACCGGACCGGGCTGCCGCGGCACTGGGGCGCGCCGGGGCCACGGCCGCCACGACCGACGGCGGCACCGTGACGGTAACCGGGCTGGCGGCCGAGAAGGTCGTGCTGGTGCTGAACGAGAACGGCGTGCCGTTCTCCGAGGTGTCCGCGCACCGGGCAACCCTGGAAGAGGCCTACCTGGAACTCACCCGCGACGCGGTCGAATACCGAGCTCAGGGCGCCGTCACCGCGGGGGGTTCCGGGGGGTCGCCCCCCGGGGCCAACACTGAGGCCGCCCGATGACCGCGACGCTGGCGCCGGGGCGCTCGAGCCGAAGGCCCGAGGCCGGCCGGGACAGCTTCGGGCGGCTGCTGCACGCCGAGTGGACCAAGTTCCGTACCGTGCGCGGCTGGGTGATCGCCATGGTGCTGGCCGCGGCGGTGACCGCAGGCGTCGGGCTGTGGGCCGCGTCCGGGCCGCAGACCGGCTGCCAGCCGGTCGGGCCCAACGGGCCCCAGGGCCCCCCGGCTCCCTGCAAGCCATCCAACCCGGTCGGGCCGGGCGGTGAGGCGGTCAGCGACAGCTACTACTTCGTGCACCGGGCGCTGCGCGGGAACGGCAGCATCACCGTCCGGGTGACCTCGCTGACCGGCCGCCACTCGCCGCCCGGTGGCGGGATCGCGCCCGGCCCGGACCCGGAGCAGAACTTCACCAGCGGCATCCAGCCCTGGGCCAAGGCCGGCATTATCGTCACGGCGAGCACCCGGCAGGGGTCGGCGTACGCGGCGATGCTGGTCACCGGGCGTCACGGCGTGCGGATGCAGTACGACTACACCGGCGACACGCCGGGCCTGCCCGGGGCCGTGACCGCCGCCGCGCCGCGCTGGCTGCGGCTGGTCCGGGCCGGTGACACGCTCACCGGGTACGACTCCGCCGACGGCACGCACTGGGCCACGGTCGGCGCCGTCAGCCTGGCGGGCCTGCCCGCGACGGTGCAGGCCGGCCCGTTCGTCACCTCACCCGCGTGGGTGCAGACCGAGAGCAGCGGCCTCACCGTGGCCACCGCGGTCTTCGACCGCCTCAGCATGCCAACCGCGCCGCCCGGCGCCGGCTGGCACGGTGCGAGCATCGGGGCAAACGCCCAGGCGGCGGCGTCCCTGCCGGGCCGGTTCCATGTCGCGGGCGGCACGTTCACGGTGACCGGTTCCGGCGACATCGCGCCGGCCGGGCCCGGGCCCACGAACATCGGCGAGCCCGCCGATGACGGATTCGTCGGCGCGTTCGCCGGGCTGATCGTGGTGATCGTGGTGGGCGCGATGTTCATCACCGCCGAGTACCGGCGCGGCCTGATCGCCGTCACGTTCGCCGCGGCCCCGGGCCGCGGCCGCGTCCTGGCGGCCAAGGCCGTGGTGATCGCCTCGGTGACCTTCGCGGCGGGGGTAGCCGGGGCCGCGCCGGTGATCCCGGTCGGCACGAGCCTGCTGCGCGGCCACGGCAACTACGTGTTCCCGATGAGCGCGCTGACCGAGGTGCGCCTGGTGGCCGGGACCGCGGCGCTGCTCGCCATGGCCGCCGTCCTGGCCCTGGCCGCGGGCACGATCCTGCGGCACGCCGCCGGGGCCATCACCGCGGTCATCGCGCTGACGGTGCTGACCTACTTCTTCTCCGTCCCGCTGGCCGTGCTGCCCGCCGGCGCGGCGGACTGGCTGCTGCGGGTCACCCCGGCAGCCGGGTTCGCCATCCAGCAGTACGTCCCGGCCTACCCCCAGGTGACCAACGCCTACACGCCGCAGCACGGCTACTTCCCGCTCGCGCCGTGGGCCGGGTTCGGCGTGCTTTGCCTGTGGGCCGCGCTGGCCCTCTGCCTGGCCGCGGTCCTGCTGCGCCGGCGGGACGCATGAGGCCGGCACTGCACGCGGAGTGGACGAAGCTGCGGACGCTGCCGGGTACCGGCTGGCTGCTGCTCGGCGTGGTCGCGGCGACCGTGATCATCAGCGCGACGGTCTCCGCGAGCCTGTCCTGCTCGTCCACGGCCGCCTGCCACGTCGACATCACCAAGCTCAGCCTCACCGGCACCTACCTGGGCCAGGCCGTCGTGGCCGTCGTGGCCGTGCTGGCGGTCGGCGGCGAGTACGGCACCGGCATGATCCGCACCACGCTGGCCGCGATGCCGCGCCGGACCACGGTGCTGGCCGCCAAGGCGGCCGTGGTCACCGCGGTGACGCTGGCCGCCGGCACCCCCGCGGTCCTCGGCTCGGTGCTGGCCGGGCGGCTGATCCTGCCCGGCCACGGGTACACCCCGGCGAACGGCTACCCGGTGCTGTCGCTGGCCAACGCGACAGTACTGCGCGCCGCCGGGGGAACAGTGCTCTACCTGGCCCTGATCGCGCTGCTCAGCCTCGGCGTGGCCACCGCGGTGCGGGACGCCGCGGTGGCGATCGGGGCCGTGCTCGGGCTGCTGTACCTGTTCCCGATCCTCGCCCAGGTGGCCAGCGCCGGGGCGGCGCGGCACCTCCAGCAGATCGGGCCGATGACCGCCGGGCTGGAGATCCAGGCCAGCACCGGCCTGCGCGGCCTGCCGATCGGCCCGTGGGCGGGCCTCGGCGTGCTCGCCGCCTGGGCCGCGGCGGCGCTGCTGGCCGGCGCCCTGTTGCTGCGCCTGCGGGACGCGTGAGGCGCTCCTGGCCCGCCACGGCGGTGCCGCGCGGCGGGGACCAGGTGATCGCGGGCCGTCGTATCGCATGATTGGCGGGAATGCCCGGCCGGGAATGGCTGTTGCCGCCGTCATGACAGCACAGCCGGCTGAACGTGAGACCGTGCAGTTCTGGTTCGACCCGGTGTGTCCCTGGGCCTGGATCACCTCCCGCTGGATGCTCGAGGTGGAGAAGGTCCGGCCGGTGCAGACCGAGGAGGTGGAGAAGGTCCGGCCGGTGCAGACCGAGTGGCGGATCATGTCGCTCGCCTACCTGAACCTGACCCAGCATGAGGGCGAGGGGCTGAGCGAGGAGTACCTGGAGCGGATGAGCCGGGCCTGGACCCCGGTGCGGATCTGTGCCGCGGCGGCCCAGCACAGCGGCCCGGACATCCTGGGACCGCTGTACACCGCCATCGGCACCCGGCTGCACAACCAGGGCCGCCGGGAGGACCCGGAGGTGATCCCCGAGGCGCTCGCCGAGGTGGGGCTGCCCGCCTCGCTGGCCGAGGCCGCGGCGGGCACCGAGTTCGACGAGCAGATCAAGGCCTCCCACCACGAGGCATTCGACGCCGTCGGGCTGGATGTCGGCACGCCGGTCATCCGCCTCCGCGGTAACACCATCTTCGGCCCGGTCATCACCCCGGCGCCGAAGGGCGAGGCCGCCGGGCGGCTGTTCGACGGGCTGGCGCTGGTGACCGAGGCGGACGGCTTCTTCGAGCTGAAGCGGACCAGGGACCGCAAGCCCTCGTTCGACTGAGCGGGCCTCGCCAGTCCGCGCGCCCGGGCGGCCCGCCGGCCCCCGGAAAGGCGGCCGCGGGCCCTGGGTACGCCGTGCCACTCGTGGTACCCGGCTACGCTGACCGGCTGGTGCCGGCGGCGCGGCCGCGCCGTCAGCTTGCGCGGCGCTCCCCGCCGCCTACCTGAAGGGCGCTGTCCAGCTCTCTGACCAGGGTTTCAAGCTGTTCGGCGGTACCGGACCAGCGCGCCTGCTCCGCCGCGAGCCCGTCGGCCGCCTCGCGGATCTGCTGGATCGCGCCGTCCACCTGATCGGCGGCCGATTTCTGCTGCTGCGTGGCCTGGATCGATTCCTCCAGCATCGTCGCTGTCGAGGCCATCAGCTCGCTCACTTCGCGGGCCTGGCGGGTGCCCTGCTCGGTCGCCATGATGGTCGCGTTCGTCTCATCCTGGACCCCGGTGATGATCACACTGATCGAGCCGGTCGAATGAACCGAGCGTTCCGCCAGCTTGCGCACCTCGGCCGCCACCACGGCGAACCCCTTGCCCGCTTCGCCGGCCCGCGCCGCCTCGATCGCGGCGTTCAGCGCGAGCAGATTGGTCTGCCCGGCGATGTCGTTGATCATCTGAATGATCTCGTCGATCTTTTGCGCGCGCTCACCGAGCGACAGCGCCCGCGCGGCGATCGCCTCGACCTTGTCCTGCATGTCGCGCATCGTGTCCCCGGCCCGCTGGGCGACCACCGCTACCGCCCGCACATTGTCCGCGATCGCCCCGGCGGTGGCGGCCAGTTCCTCGATCGTCGCCGAGGTCTCCGTGACCGCCGACGACTGCTGGGTGCCCACTGCGGCCGCCTTGCTCGCCGCCGAGCGCAGTTCGCTCGCGACGCCGCCGAGAACCGCCGATGTCGAGCGGAGCTGAGCCAGCAGCCTGTCCCGGTCGCCCAGCCGCCCGAGCGCGGACATCAGGTGGCGGGCGCGCCGGAAGGCGCGGCCAAGCAGGCGGAGCATGAAGGACCCGAGCGCGTTGCCGATCGCGATGAAGATCAGAAGGGCGGCGATCCCGATCCAGCGTGCCTGGCGCATCGCGGCGGCGGCCGCCGCCTGCGCGGCCGCCGCCCGGAGCGTGAGGAGGCGGTCAAGCGCGCCCAGCGGCGGCGCGACGGCCGCCGCGGCTGCCTCCAGCCCGGCGGCCGCCATGCTGCGGGCCAGATGTCGTGCCCGCCACGCCGCGGGCCCGGGTGAACAGGGAGTAGTAGTGCGCGTTCGCCGCGACGGCCCGCGCCCGTGATGGTGCGCCCGCGCCCGGGCCGGATGCTCCGAGCTGGCTGGCCAGCCGTTGGAATCGGTCGTGCCGCGAGGTCACGGCGCGCAGCGCCGCGGTGCCGGGGGCGGCCATATAGGCGTCGATCGCCTGGCGTTCCTGCCAGAAGGTGACGCTGAGCTCGGCCGCGGCCCCCGCGCCGGTGCGCGCGTGCAGGGCGGCCGCGGCCCGGTCCAGGGCCACGTCATAACGCCACGTCGAAAAGCCGATCATGGCGATGGCCGTCGTGCCCGCCGCGGCGATCAGGCATGCCGACCACGCCAGCCCTTTCTCCATCGCTTCCCGCTCCCGCTAGCCCGCCGTGCCCCGCGCAGGCCGCGGGGTCCCCGTGGCCTCACACCTACCCATAAATTACTGAGCGTAGTGATTAGTGACTTCAGGTAATTAGGCTCCGGTTCCGGTCCCTGCCGGGCACGTGGTCGTCATGGCAGAAAACCCGCCTGGCCATCGCACGGGCCCAGCCCCAGGTGCCCGCTGAACTGGCCGGCGATGCCGGCGATGGCTTCGTTTTCCCTGAACCGCCGCCATCCCGGGATGCCTTCCTGACCGGCCGGGCGTCCCGGGCAGGCCGGTGCGCGGCCCGGATCCGGCTCAGGCGGACCGGTAGAACGGTGCGGACTCGTTGGCGAGCAGGAGCGTGACCACGGCCAGGCCCACGACCCAGATCACCACGTCGATGATCATGTCGGCCAGGATGTGGATGAACACCAGGGACACGATCAGGTCAAGGGTGGCGAAGGCGAAAATCCCCACGGCGACGACCCTGGCCCAGGCATACCCCCGGCCGTTCGCCCAGGCCATCCAGAGCCACAGCCCGATGGCGATCGCCGTCCCGACGATGAGCGGGAGGGTCCGGGCGTTCTCGGCGGCCTGCAACTGCGCGGCCGTGTAGCCCGGGTGGGCGCGGAGAATGCTCGGCCGGAGGCCGCTCTTGGCCGCCACGGCGATGATCACGCCGGGCACTTCGAGCGCCGCGCCGAGGTACATGAGCCGCTTGGCGTTCCGCACCGAGCGCGGCTGCGGGACGCGCTCGGTGCTTTGCCCGGGTCCCGTGGCCGGGTACGGCTCGTACATCACAACCCCTCCGGCGCGGCGAGGCAAGTCCCCGCTTGCGATTCTACGAGCCGGTCCCCGCCCGGCCGCCGGGCAGGCGCCCGGCCCGCACTTCATCGCGAGCCGGGCAGGGTTCCGGGCGCGCGGCTAGGCGAGCCGCGCGAGCCCGGGCTGGCCGAACAGGCCTGGCAGCCCGCCGGTGTGCAGGAAGACGGTCCGGTCCCGGGGCCCGATGTGCCCGGCGGCGACGGCCGCGACCAGGCCGGCCAGGGCCCGCGCCGTGTAGGTCGGGTCGAGGAAGATGCCCTCGGTGCGGGCGGCGAGCCGGATCGCCGCGGCGGCGCCCGGGGCCAGCGTGGCGTACCCGGCGCCCACCTGGCCGCGGTCGAGCCGCAGATCCGCCTCCCGCACCCGGACGCCCGGCATGCCGTCGAGAAGCTCGCCCAGCGTGGTGCCGGGGTCCGCGACGGCGCCGGTGTCGATGCCGAGAACCCGTCCGGCGCCGAGGCGGGCGACCAGCCCGGCCATCGTCGCGCCGGACCCGAACGCCACCACCACGTGATCGATGCCGGGAAGCTGGTCGAGCAGTTCGGTGCCGCAGTCCACATACCCGCGGGCGGAGAAGGAGCTGGAACCGCCGAACGGGATGACATGCGGGACCCCGCCGTCGTCCCGTACCCGCTGTGCCTGGCGCGCGACCGCCTCGTCCAGCCGCTCCGGCGTGGCGCCGCGCAGCCAGGCCAGCTCGGCGCCGGCCAGGTGGTCCAGTACCAGGTTGCCCTGCGGCGCCGCGGGCCGCTCCCCGCCGAGGACGAGCACGCAGCGCAGGCCAAGGCGCGCCGCGGCCGCGGCCGTCAGCCGGGCGTGGTTGCTCTGCGGCGCGCCGCTGGTGACCAGCGTCGTCGCGCCGGCGGCGAGCGCCTCGGCGCAGGTGTACTGGAGCTTGCGGACCTTGTTCCCGCCGCCGCCGAGCCCGCTCAGATCATCGCGCTTGATCCACAAGGCGTCCGGCGCCAGCCCGGCGGCGGCCGCGAGCCGGGGCGCCGGCTCGACCGGGGTGGGCCAGGTTCCCAGGCTGACCGGCACGGGCAGCGCGTTCTCGGGCACCTGCTGGAGACTACCGGCGAACTTGTTTCCCGGCGAGGCGGTGAATCCCGGCTCCCAGGCCCGTCTGCACCGTCGAGGCCGCCCGCCGGTCCTAAGGAGCGGCGTCGGCCGGCCGGCGCTGTGGCAGGGTGAACCCCATGGCCGCGGCGTTCGAGCATTCTGTGGATGTCCGGTGGCGTGACCTCGACGCGCTGGACCACGTCAATCACGCGGTGTTCCTGACCTACCTGGAGGAGGGCCGGGACGCCTTCTACGTGCGGCTGCTCGGCGGCGATCCCAGTTACGTGGTCGTCCGGCTGGAGGTTGACCTGCGCGCCGAGGTGCGTTACGAGGACCGGCGGGTGCTGGTGCGGATCGAGGCGGAGCGCATGGGCACCACGAGCCTGACCACCCGCGAGACGATCACCACACCGTCCGGCGAGGTGGCGGCCGAGGCCCGCGTGGTCACGGTCCGCTGGGACGCCGCCCTGCGCAAGCCGGTCCCGTTCACCGACGCCGAGCGCGCCCGGCTCCCCGGGGGCACCGCGGACTGACCCGGATCCCGCCGCGCTGACCGGGCCACGCCAGGGCGGGCCGGGCCACGCCAGGGCGGGCCGGGCCAGGCCCGGGCGGGCCGGGCGCCCTGGCGGCGGATCAGACCGGGCCGTACAGCGTCAGGTCCAGCACGATGGCCATCATGACGGTCAGCATGCGGGCCTGCGGCGAGACCGGGCCGGTGAAGTCCACCCGGTAGTGGTCGGACGGGGTGAGCATCTCCTTGGGGATCCCGGCGAAGGTCTTGCGGAGCCGGGCGAACTCCCCGTCGGCGTCGGTCACCGAGAAGTGCTTGAGCGCCAGGTCGCCGACCACCTTGCCCACGGTCTGGTCCTGGTCGTCGAGCAGGGTGTAATGGCGGGTGGTGTGGGTGGCGCGGATCCGGCCGGCCAGTTCGCCCTCCGGGCCGTGGATCTCGGTGACCCGTTCCCTCTTGTGCTTGACCAAGGTCAGGATCGTCTCGTTGGCGGCCGTCGTCACGGTCAGCACGCGCGCGTCCGGCAGCGACTTGCTGAGGAGCTTCAGCCTCGTGTGCGCCTCGGTTTCCGTGGCGATCGCCAGTAGCTGCCGCTGATCGTTGAAGATCTCATATCTCGCCCGATTGGGCAGCCACTTTCCCGGCTGCAGGATTCGCAGTGCCTGGAAGTCAAAGGGATCGTCCACAACGGTGAGTATGCAACACTCACGCCGCCAAAGCGATGGAGTTGACGACCGCTTTCACTACCCGCACGGCTACCCTTGCAGGCCAGGGTCAGCGCCGCCCCGGGGCGCCGCGCAGCAGGCTGGAGGCGTGGATGGGTGCAGGCGGGTTCTTCGCCGTCGTGCTGACCGCCGTCGCGCTATTCGCCGCCACCAACGCCGACGACATTGTCGTGCTCACGGTGCTGAGCATCTCCTCGCACGCGAGCGGGCAGCCACGGCGCTGGCATATCTGGGCCGGCCAGTACGCGGGGTTCGCCGTGCTGATCGCCGTGTCGCTGGCCGCCGCGGCCGGCCTGGCCCTGGTCCCGCTGCACTGGCTGTGGCTGCTCGGCCTGGTGCCGCTCGGGCTCGGGCTGGCCAAGCTGGTCACCGCGATCCGCGCGCACCGGTCCGGGGAGCAGGCTTCCCCGGCCGCGGCGACCGGCCTGGCCGGGGTCACCGCGCTGACCATCGTCAATGGCGGCGACAATCTGTCGGCCTACATCCCCGTTTTCCGCACCAGCAGCGCGGCCGCGATCGGCGTCATTATCGCGGTATTCATGGCCGGGGTCGGTATCTACTGCCTGGCGAGCATCCGGATGGCGGGCCACCGGACGGTTATTCGGGCGATACAGCGCTGGGGCCAATGGGTGATCCCCGTCGTGTTCATCCTCCTTGGTTTCTACATCTTCTACAAAACCGGCGCGCTGTCCTGACCCGGTCCGGGGCGGACCGCCGGCGCCAGTGCCCCGCCGGCGAGCTGGCTCAGCGCGGCCTGGATCCGCTTCTCCGAGACCGGGCCGGAGGTGCCCAGCACCTGGGCGAACAGGCTGACCCGCAGTTCCTCGATCATCCAGCGCACCGCCAGGACGTCGGCGTCCTGGCGCCGCGGCGGCGGAAGCCCGGCCACCGCGCGGGAGTAGGCGTCCGCGACCCGGTGCACGGTGGCCATCCGTTCGGTGTCCCGGGCCGGGTCCTGCGCGGCCGTGTCCAGCCTGCGGCTGATCGCCCGCAGGTAGCGCACCAGGTCGGGCAGCCGGCCCAGCCCCGTCTCGCTGACGAACCCCGGGTGGACCAGCGCGGCGAACTGGGCCCCGGCGTCGGCGGCCGCCACCGCCAGCGCCGGGCTGCCGCCGCGGATCCGGGACTCCGCCTCGTGTGCCGCGGCGAGCACCTGCCCGGTGACCTCCAGCGCCCGCGACGTCGCCAGCGGCAGGGCCGGCCGGGCCGCGGCCAGCAGGCCGGCGAACCCGCCGGCGTCCCACACGGGCCCGCCCGCGCCGGAGATCACCTGGTCCGCCGCGCACGCCTCGCAGTCGTCGAGCAGCGCGCCGATGCTGGGGTACGGGCTCCGGCTCAGCGCGAGCTTGCGCTCGTTGGGCAGCCGGTCGGCGATCGAGCGGAGGCCGGTCGGCACCCGCAGCAGGAGCAGCCGCCGGATGCCGCGCACCATGGCCGCCCTGGCCTGCGCCTCGGTCTCGAACAGCCGGACCTCGGCGGTGTTACCGGCGTCCTCCAGCGCGGGGTAGGCGGTGAGCTGGCCGCGGGTGAACACCCGCGGCAGCGTGCCGATGGTCCAGTCCTTCAGCCCGGTCCGCAGCAGGTCACCGGCCGCCTCGGTGGCCATCTCGGCAAGCCGGGGCCGCAGTTCCCTGCGCAGCGCGTCCAGGTCCTTGCCGCTGGCCAGCTCGCGATCACCGTCCATCACCCGGAACGTCATGCTCAGGTGGGCCGGCAGCCGGGAGGTGTCCCAGGCGTCCCGCGGGATCCGCACACGTGCGAGCCGGCCGAGCTCCGCGCCCAGCGCGTCCAGCAGGTTGCCGTGCGGCTCGCCCAGCCGGGGGACGACGGCGCGGGCCACGTCCGGCGCGGGCACGAACTCCCGGCGCAGTTCCTTCGGCAGCGACCTGATCAGCTCGGTGACCAGTTCCTCGCGCCGGCCCGGCACCTGCCAGCCGAGCGCGTCGGCGTCCGCCCGGGCCAGCGCGGCCAGCGGGATGTCCGCGGTCACCCCGTCCCCGGGCGCACCGGGCGCGAACTCGTACGACAGCGGCAGCCCGCTCAGGCTGGCGGGATAGTCGTCCGGCCGGACCTGGCCGGCGTCCGGCCCGGCCAGGTCGGCGGGGGTGAGGGTGAGCAGGTCGGGGGAACCCGCGCGGGCCGTCTTCCACCAGCTGTCGAAGTGCCGGGCGGAGGTCACGTCCTGGGGTATCCGCTGGTCGTAGAACTCGAACAGGGCCGTGTCGTCGGCCACCAGGCCGCGCCGCCTGGCCTTGTCCTCCAGGTCCCTGGCCTCGTCGAGGAGCCGCTGGTTGCGGTGGAAGAACTTGTGGTGGGTCTGCCAGTCGCCCGCCACGAGGGCATGGGTGATGAACAGCTCGCGGGCCGCCGCCGGATCCACCCGCGCGTAGCTGACCTGGCGCGCCGCCACGATCGGCAGGCCGTACAGCGTGACCTTCTCCTGCGCCATGGCCGCGCCGCGGCGCGCGCTCCAGTGCGGCTCGCCGTAGCTGCGCCGGACGAGGTGGGCGGCCAGTTGCTCGGCCCATTCCGGTTCGATACGAGCGGCCGTCCTGGCCCACAGCCTGGACGTTTCGACGAGTTCGGCGGCGACCACCCAGGCGGGCGGCTTCCTGGCCAGCACGGAATCCGGGAAGATCGCGAAACGGGCACCACGTGCCCCGGCGAACTCGGCCGGGCCGCGCCGCTTGCGGCCCTGCCCCGATTCGGTGTCCTTCATCCCGATGTGCGAGAGCAGGCCGGCCAGCAGCGACACGTGCACCCGGTTCGCCAGGTCCGCCGGGTAGCGCGCCCCGGGCTCCGCGTCGCGTCCGGGCGCCACGGCCTGCCGGGCCTGCGTAACTCCGCTGTCCCGGCCGGCTGACCGCGGCGAGCCTTCGGCCGGACCGGTGCCGGCGCCTGCCTCCCGGCCGGTGCCGGCGCCGACCTCACGGGCCGCCTGCCGTAGCTGGCCGTACAGGTCCTGCCATTCGCGCACCCGCAGGTAGTGCAGGTACTCGCGGCGGCACAGGCGGCGGAACGCGGAGCCGGACAGTTCCTTCTGCTTCTCGTGCAGGTAGTCCCACAGGGTGAGGAACGCCAGGAAGTCAGAGCCCGGCTCGGCGAACCGGGCGTGCACGGCGTCGGCGGCCTCGCGGGTGTCCGCGGGCCGTTCCCGCGGGTCCTGGATGGACAGCGCCGCCGTGATGATGAGCACCTCGCGGGTGCAGCCGTGGTGCCTGGCTTCCAGGATCATCCGGCCGAGCCGCGGATCCACCGGGAGCCTGGCCAGCTTGCGGCCCACCGGGGTCAGCCTGGTGGCGCCGCCTCCGGGCGTGACAGCGCCGAGTTCTTCCAGCAGCCGGATGCCGTCGGCGATGTTGCGGGACTCCGGCGGGTCCACGAACGGGAAGTCCGCGACCTCGCCCAGGTCCAGCGCCGCCGCCTGCAAGATCACCGAGGCCAGGTTGGTGCGCAGGATCTCCGGGTCGGTGAACTCCGGGCGCGCGGCGAAGTCGTCCTCGCTGTACAGCCGGATGCAGACGCCGTCGGAGGTGCGCCCGCACCTGCCCTTGCGCTGGTCGGCCGAGGCGCGGGAGACCGGCTCGATGGGCAGCCGCTGCACCTTGGTCCGCTGGCTGTACCGGGAGATCCGCGCGGTGCCGGGGTCGATCACGTACTTGATGCCGGGCACGGTCAGCGAGGTCTCGGCGACGTTGGTGGCCAGCACCACGCGGGGCCGCCGGTGCGGCTGGAACACCCGGTGCTGCTCGGCCGCGGACAGCCGGGCGTACAGCGGCAGCACGTCGGCGTCCGCGAGGTCCGGGCGGTCCGCTAGCGCGTCCGCGGTGTCGCGGATCTCCCGCTCGCCGCTGAGGAACACCAGGACATCCCCCGGCCCCTCGGCGCGCAGCTCGGCGAGCGCGTCGCAGATGCCCTGGACCTGGTCCTTCGCCTCGCCGCTGGGACGGTCCGGGTCGGCCAGCGGACGGTAGCGCACCTCGACCGGGTAGGTCCGCCCGGACACCTCGACGATCGGCGCGTCACCGCTCTGCTTGCCTGATTCGCCTCCGGCACTCTGCTTGCCTGATTCGCCTCCGGCAAAATGCTTTGAGAACCGCTCCGGGTCGATCGTGGCCGAGGTGATGATGACCTTGAGGTCGGGGCGGGCGGGCAGCAGCCGCTTGAGGTAGCCGAGGATGAAGTCGATGTTCAGGCTGCGCTCGTGGGCCTCGTCGATGATCAGGGTGTCGTAGCGCCGGAGCTGCCGGTCCCGCTGCATCTCGGCCAGCAGGATCCCGTCGGTCATCACCTTGACCCGCGTGCCGTCGCTGGACTTGTCGGTGAACCGCACCTTGTACCCGACCGCCGTGCCGAGTTCGGTGCCCAGCTCCTCGGCGATCCGCTCCGCCACCGTGCGGGCCGCGATCCGCCGGGGCTGGGTGTGGCCGATCTGGCCGGTGACGCCGCGGCCGAGCTCGAGGCAGATCTTCGGCAGCTGCGTGGTCTTGCCCGAGCCGGTCTCGCCCGCGATGACGACGACCTGGTGGTCGCGGATGGCCGCGGCTATCTCGTCCCTCCGCTGGCTGACCGGCAGTTCCGGCGGATAGGAAACCTCAAGCACGGGCGTCAAGGCAGCAGTCTCCATGGCAGGCACGGGGAAACACGCACCAGGATGGCCGCGGATTCCCCGGGGTACCTAACGCTTTTCTCGCTCGCCTCCTTCCATGCGGGCGCGTAACGTCAAGCCGGTGACCAGCGGGAGCCCGCCCGGTGCCGAAGGCGTACTGATCACCGGGGTGTACGGCGCGGGGAAGAGCTCGGTCGCCGCGGAGATCGCCTACCTGCTCGAAGAGCGCCGCCGGCCGTACGCCCTGCTGGACCTGGACTACCTGGGCTGGGGCGGGACCGACTTCAGCGACCACACGGCCTCGTACTTTCTGATGCTGCGCAACCTGACGGCGGTGGCGGCCAACTACCGCGAGGCCGGGGTCGGCACGTTCGTCGTGGCGTGGTTCGTCCGTGACCACGGCGCGCTGCGCGCGGTCCAGGAGGCGGCGGGGGTGCCGTTGCGGGTGGTCCGGCTGACCGTGCCGCTGGACGGCATCCGGCAGCGCCTGGCCGCGAACCCGACCGCGGGCCGGGCCGATGACCTGCGGGAGGCAGCCGCGCAGATCGCGGCTGGCGCGGGGGTGGGCGTCGAGGACCTGGTGGTGTCCAACGACCGGCCGGTTGCCGTCGTCACCGGGGAGATCATGAACTGGCTCGGCTGGCAGTGACCTTCCGGCGCGGAACAGGCCGGGGCCCGCCGGTGTTCTTACAGCGGACTTATCTGTGTGGCGAAAGAATGACGATGGCGCAGTGCATCACATGCGGGACCGAATTGCATCCGGAAAGAGCCAGGAAATACAACTACTGCATGGCCCGCGAGTGCCAGGAGAAAAACGCGAAGGGCCTGACCATGATGGCGGTCGGGATGAACAAGGCGGCCGAGGAACTGATGATCCTGGACGAGCGAACCCAGGCGGACCTGGCCAGTGGCAAATACCACGATCAGCGGCGGGCCTCCTTCGGCACCTCCGCCCCGGCCACCGCGCCCGGCGGTGCCGCCCGTGACCACGAGACCCCGGCTCGCGGCGCCCGCCAACGGCCGGCCCGCCAGACCGCTGGCCCGGCCGCGCGCGGCCGCTCGTGGACCGACCGGCAGGAACGGCTCGCGCTGCTGTACAACGAGAAGGGCCTGCGGCCCGACGAGATAGCGGCCAAGCTCGGTGTCAGCACGTACGCGGCGACCCAGATCGTCCTTGCCGCCCGGGACCGGCGCCAGCGGCGGACGGACCCGGCCGGGGTCAGAGCGGATCCCAGCCGGCGGACTCGTAGGCCTCGGTGAGCGCGGCCATCAGCGCCCGGTCCACCGGCAGGGTGAGTTCGTCGATCCGCCCGACCGGTGCGATGCCCCGGGCGTTGGTGACGAACGCGGCGATGAACGAGCCCAGGTTGGCAACGCGCACCGGGAGGCGCTGCGATGGCATGCCCTGGCCGGGCAGCGCCCGTTCCAGGATTTGCATGGTGATTCCCTGCAGCGCGGGCGCGTCCGGCCAGACGACGCTGGCACCGTCGGAAAACCCGATATTGGTGACGGACCCTTCCGAGATGACGCCGCCGGGGCCGGTCAGCAGCGCCTCATCGAATCCCTGGCGCCGGGCCAGCCGCCGATAGTAGCCCTGCCCGAAATCACCGATGTGCTTGAGATGCGGGAGCGGGCGCTGATACGGCACCGTGAGCAGCCGCCAGGCGCCGGCCGGCATCGCACCGGGCGGGCGCACCGTCACCATGATCGCCGGGCGGTCCGCCGCCTCGAGGACGAACACGCGGACCGAGGCATCCCGGGTCTCCCCCAGGGCGTGCCGGATGTAGCCGAGCACAAGGTCGGTGTCCAGGCCGGCGCCGAACATCTCCCGGTTCGCGGCGGCGAGGCGGCCGGTGTGCAGGGCGAGGCCACGGACCCGGCGATCCCTGACCTGCATCGCGGTGAAGTGGCCGTAACCGGCCGGTGCGACGGCGCGCAACTGTTCCATCGTGGCGCTGCGGCCATCGATCTCCATCCGGACTGCCGACACCACCCGCCTCCAGCACCCCTGCTCCGCGAGGATCCTACTGAGCACCCCGGCGCGGTGGCGTGCCGCGGGCGGGCCCGGTCCCCCCGCACCCGGCGGGGTGCGGTGGAATGGCTGGGTGGACGAAGAACTCCGGCGGGAACTGCTGGCCCGGGCCGGGGAGGATCAGCGGGTGCGCCACCAGGCGTCCCCGCCGAAGGGCCAGTACGAGGTCAGGCTCTCCGAGGAGGCCGCCGCGGAGTGGCGGCGAGTGGACACCGGCAACACCCGGTGGCTCGCCGAGATCCTCGGCGCGCGGGGCTGGCCGGGGCGCACCATGGTCGGCGAGGACGGCGCCGAGGCGGCCTGGCTGCTCGCCCAGCACGCGGACCGGGACCTGGACCTGCAGCGGACCTTCCTCGAAGCACTGCGCGGCGCGGTCGCGGAGGGGGAAGCCTCCCCGGCGAACCTCGCCTACCTGGAGGACCGGGTCCGGGTCGCCGACGGGCGGCCGCAGCTTTACGGCACCCAGTTCGACGTCACCGACGGGGAGTTCGGGCCCTGCCCGATCGAGGACCCGGCCCGGCTGGACGAGCGCCGCGCCGCGGCCGGCCTGGACCCGTTCGCGGTCTACGACGCCCTGATCCGGGGCGAGCAAACGGGAGAGGAGTGACGCGTGGCTGATCTCGGGAACTCACTCACCAAGCCGCCTGCGTCACCCATGGCACCAGCACTACCACACCCGCCACTGCTCGGCTGACAAGGGCATAAAGGTGACACGGAAACGCCGTCCTGCAGATCGCCGTGGTCGACAAGGCCGGCCAATTGCCCTGATGGTGTGGCCCCACTCACGAGGGGACAGCGGCGCGGAGAGGGTGAGGAGAGGCCAGCAGTGCCTGGGCGGTGGCATAGGTCGCCATCACCACGCCCTCATGCGCGGGCAACTGGATGCCGGCGAACCTCTCCAGCGCCAGCAGGGTGTCCGAGACCAGGAACAACGCGCCCCCGGCGGCGGTCCGCGGCGACCCCGAGTCCAGCGCGGCCAGGGACATCGCGAGCAGCGCGGTGCTGTAGGCAAGGACCGGAACCCGGTCCTTGCCGGTCCGCGGCCACAGGTAGGCGTTCAGCGTGCCGAACGCCGCGAGATACGGCACGGCCAGGGCCGGCCGGGAGCGCAGCCACCCGCCGCCGGGGCGCTGCCGCAGCGCCTGGATCCAGGCGAGGTGGCCGGCGAGGAAACAGGCCAGCCCGGCGGTGAACGCCGCGTCGCCGCTGCCCAGCAGCGCCACGTCGCCCGCACCGCCCAGGGCGAGCGCGGGCCACGACCCGTGGTCACTGCCGGCCATCAGCGCGGGCATCAGCAACGGCTTGGTCAGCCACCGCTGCCGGTCCCGGCCCGCCCCGGCCAGCAGCGCGTCGGCGGCCGCGAGGGCCACGAAAACACCGGTCGCCCGACGGGCCACTGGGCACCTCCCGCGCTCGTGGCCCCCACTCCATCACACCCAGGACGACAGGTGCGCGCCGATCGCCGCGGCGCGCTGCGCGACGGTCCCGGCGGGGACATCGACGAGGTCGAAACCCAGGCGCCGGTATTCGGACTCGTGGACCCGCTCGAACGCCAGCGTTTCGGCATAGCTGATCCGGCGCACCTCGGTGCGCTCGATGAACCCGAGCGGCCGGACGAAGAACACCCGGCGGTCGAAGTAACCGCCGGAGGTGACGCGGGCGACCTCCTCGGCCAGCAGCGGGGTGACCGGATGCCCGAGCCAGCGGGCCAGCGCCAGCGTGCAGACCGCCGACCGGTCGTGCACCTGCACGGCGGCACCGGGGCGCACCGGCGCTTCCCGTCGCTGCCGTTGCAGCCCGGCGATCCTGTCGATGATGACCAGCGGGTCGGCCCAGGGGTCGGCGTCCCCGAGGGCCAGCCGCCCGGCCATCACATCGGTGGCGGCCTCCTCGACGACCGGGTGCCCGGCGGCCGCGAGGGCCCGCAGGATTGATGTCTTGCCGGCACCCGGGGCACCGGTCAGGATGAAGCGCTTCATGCTCCTTCCTCTTGGCGTGTGCCCCGGCGGCGCGCACCGGCAATGCCGCAGCCCCGGAGCAGGATGGGATGACCCGCCAGATCGGGGAGTGCCGGCGACAGCGAACCGTGGGCCCGGACCCGGGGCGGTGTGCTGGAGGCAGGCGGACGCCTGACGTTCGCGCGCAGGATTACGCCGGAACGGATGATCGAGGCCTTCGGGATGGACCCCGCCTCGGCACGCCTGGTGCCCGCGGACGTAGTCGACGCGGCACTGGCACATCGAGTGTACGGAACCGGGCGGCGCGGGGGGTGCAGCAACCGGATAGCGGCCGGTATCCGCGGATCCCGGCTCGCGGACACCCGGAGGCAACCGGTTCCGCGTCATTGACACCGGCCGCCCCGCCTGACAATCTGAGCGCACGCTTAGAAGGTGTGTTCGAGCGCTGAAAATCTCTAGAACAGGATTTTGCTTTTTAGCGTTCACATGTAGCATGACGTCGTCCGGACTGGGACCGGCTCTACGGAGGGGCGACATGAGCAGCACGACGGCGAACCAGGCGTCCGGCGGTCCTGAACTCGACCCCACGCTCACCGCGCGACAGCGGAAGATTGTCCGGTTCATCGGCGACTGGGTGCGGGAGCACGGGTACTCGCCGTCCATGCGCGAGATCGGCCGGGCGGTCGGCCTGACCAGCACCTCCAGCGTCGAGCACCAGCTCTCCGCGCTGGAGGCCAAGGGCTACCTGCGCCGTGAGGCCGGGTGCCCGCGGACGGTCGAGGTCCGTGGGCAGTCGCAGGCCGCGCCGGGCGGCGCGGGCCGCCGCAGCGGGGCCCCCGCCGCCCGCCGCCGGGCGCGACCGGCCAGGTCCCCGAAACCGGCGGCCCGGGTGCCGCTGGTCGGGCGGATCGCGGCGGGCGTCCCTGTCCCCGCCGAGGAGTCGGCCGAGGACGTCTTCCCGCTGCCCAAGGAACTGGTCGGCGAGGGCGAACTGTTCATGCTGAAGGTCACCGGGGACTCCATGATCGGCGCCGCGATCGCCGACGGCGACTGGGTGGTCATCCGGCAGCAATCCGACGCGGAGAGCGGCGAGATCGTGGCCGCCATGATCGACGGGGAGGCCACGGTCAAGACGCTCAAGCGGTCCGACGACCACGTCTGGCTCATGCCGCACAATCCCGTCTACGCGCCGATCCCCGGCGACAGGGCGACCATCCTGGGCCGGGTCGTCACCGTCCTGCGCCGGGTCTGACGCGCGCCGCCCGCGGCGGGCCGCCCGCGGCGGGCCGCTGACGGGCCCCCTGCACCGCCGGCACGTTAGGGTCGGTGGGGCATTTGCCCGCGCGAGGAATTGGGGAGACGCGTGGATCTCGGTCTGCAAGGCAAGGTCGCGCTCGTCGCGGCGTCGAGCAAGGGCCTGGGCAAGGCGTCCGCGCTGGCCCTGGCCCGCGAGGGTGCCCGGGTCACGATCTGCGCGCGGACCGAGGCGGACCTGGCGGCCACGGCCGGGGAGATCCGCGGCCAGACCGGCGCCGAGGTGCTCGCCGTCCCGGCCGACCTGGCCAGCGAGGACGGCATCCGCACCGTGGTCGCGGCCACGGCCGAGCGCTTCGGCGGGGTGGACATCCTGGTCAACAACTCCGGCGGCCCGGCGCGCGGCAAGTTCGCGGACTTCACCGACGCGGACTGGCGGCAGGCGTTCGAGGTGGTCACGCTGAACTTCGTCCGCTTCGTCCGCGAGGTGCTGCCCTACATGCGCGCCCGGCAGTGGGGCCGCATCGTCGGGATTCAGTCGATGTCGGTGAAGCAGCCGGTCGACGGGATCGACATGTCGAACGGGCTCCGCCCGGGCGTGGCGGGGCTGATGAAGGCGATCATGCCCGACCTGGCCAAGGACGGCATCACGATCAACCTGGTGCTGCCGGGCATGTTCCTCACCACGCGCATCATCGCCGGAGCGGGCCGCAGCCCCGAGCAGGACCAGGCCCTCCAGGAGCAGCTCGCGCCGATCGCCACGGCCATCCCGCTCGGCCGTCTCGGGCAGCCGATCGAACTCGGCAACCTCGTCGCGTTCCTGGCCTCGCAGCAGGCCTCCTACATCACCGGCGCCGTCTACCAGGTCGACGGCGGCCTCATCAGGTCCAATATCTGAGGCACGCCGGGCCGGCCCGCGCCGGAAACCCGGGCCGTCCCGGTGAGCGGGGGCGTCCGGTGCCGGGCCGCCCGGGAATGAAAGCTTCCGCCGTGGGCAATGTGCCGGTCATGTCCGTCACCCCGCTGCACCGTCCGCGCCGGGCGCTCGTCCCGCTGGCCGCGGTCACCATCGCGGCGGCGGTGTTCGCGGTCCTGCTCGTCCTGGTCCGGCTGCGCTGGGCGCCGCTGGAGTCGCTGGACCACGGCGCCGCCACCCGGATCAACGACCTGGTCGCGGGGAACGGCGCACTCGTCACCGTGGTCAAGGCGGTGACCTGGCTGGGCAGCGCCGGGATGCTCTGGGCGGTGGCAGGCGTCGCGGTGGCCATCCTGGCCATCAGGAAGCGCTGGCGGCTGGCGGTCTACCTGCTCGTCACGGCCGCGGGCGCCCTGGTCCTGGATCCGGTGCTCAAGTCGCTGGTGGGCCGGCTGCGCCCGGTGGTGCCACATCCGATCGCCCACGGCACCGGTGACAGTTTCCCGAGCGGGCACTCGCTCGGCTCCATCGTCTGCTACGGGGCGATCCTGCTGGTGTTCCTGCCCGCGGCCCGGGGCCGGTGGCGCGCCGCGTTCGTCTCGGTGACCGTCACCCTGATCGCGCTGATCGGGATCAGCCGGATCCTGCTCGGCGTGCATTACCTGTCCGACGTCGTGGGCGGGTGGGCGATCGGGATCACCTGGCTGGGCGTCACCGCACTCGCCTTCGAAGGGGCCAGGCATGCCTCGGGCCAGCGGGTGACCGACCCGGTCACCGAGGGGCTGGAACCGGAGGCCCGGCGCGACCTGCGTCCCGCCCAGCCCGAATCGGGCGGCACCCGGGCCCGCCATCGCGGCCGGATCGCCGCCGGGATCGTGGTGGCCTGGGTGCTGATCGCGGGCATCGTGGCCGGAACCGGCGAACTGGTGCTCAGGTACGGCAACGGCAACGTGCTCGGTGACGAGACGATCCCGCACTGGCTCGCCGCCCACCGCACGCCCGGCCTGAACGGCTGGAGCCAGGTCTTCAGCACGCTCGGCGGGACCCGGGCGATCCTCATCGTCGCGGTGGCCACCAGCGCGGTCTTCCTCGCCATCACCAGGCGCTGGCGGCCGGTCGTGTTCATCGCCACGCTGATGTTCGGGGAACTCGCCGCGTTCCTGGTGGTCACCACCGTGGTCAAGCGGCCCCGGCCGGACGTGCCGCACCTCGACCACCACCTGCCGACCTCGGCCTACCCGTCCGGGCACACGGCGGCGGCGGCCTGCCTCTACGTGGCTCTGGCCATCCTGGTCTTCGGCCACGCCCGCGGCTGGTGGCGGTGGCTGTTCCTGGTGCCCGCGATCGCCATGCCGGCGCTCGTGGCGGTGTCCCGGATGTACCGGGGCGAGCACCATCCGACCGACGTCCTCGGCAGCCTGCTGTTCTCCGCGCTCTGGGTGTCCGCGGTCACCCTGCTGGTCAAGCCCGGCCGGCACGACCGGCAGCCCGCGGCGCCCGGCCCCGGCGCGCGGCGCAGGCCCTCCCCGCGCGCCGCGCGGCGGCGGGTGGCGGCACCGGGCTGACCCGCTGGCCTATCCCTAGTCCTCGGAGACGCCGAGCTCCACGCGCATGGCCATGCGCAGGACCCGGATCTCCTCGTGGATCCCTCCCCTGAGATCGGACTCCAGCGACGCCCGTTCCCGTTGCGCGGCGGCGGTGTCCGGCGCGCCGCCGTCGAGCAGCCTGATCCGCTCGTAGGCCTGGTTGAGCCGGGCGCTCACCGATTGCGCGGCCTCCATGACGGCGTGCGTGGTGACGAGCTGGCCCTCGGCGTGCCGCAGGTCGAAGGCCTGCCTGGCCTGCTCCAGCTCGGCCCGCGTCCGCTCGGTGCCCTCGCGCAGGTGATGGAGCATGGTCCGGCGGAAGGCGCGGATCGCCGCGTTCAGCGCGAGGTAGGCGGCCCGCAGGTCCCGCTGGGCCGCGGCCAGCCGTTCGGCCTCGCGTGCCTCCAGGCGCTGCTGGCGCTGGTCGTCAATTTCCTGCTGCCGGGCGCGCAACGCCATGCGCTGGGTCAGGATGGGCGCGACCAGGGTCCCGGTCACCCCGACGAGCGCGACCGTCAGCGCTGTGATATCAGCGTTCACACCAACCCTCCGGCCTCACAGGGTGCGCTACCGCACCGTCCCACGGCGACAGCGGGCTTCCGGGCCCGCACCAGCAGGAAGTGGGGGGCGATCCGGGTGTCGGCCACCTCCGGGTGCTCGGCGGCGGTGCGCTCGTCGGCGCACGGCTCGGCGACCGCCTCCACGCTCAGCCCGGCACCGAGCACCGCGTTCAGCCAGCCGGTGAACGTCCGGCGCGCGTAGGTGATCGTGAACGGCTCGTGCCGCTCCCGGATGTGGGCAGGCACCGCCCCGAAGGTCCAGGTCTCGATGACCGGGCCCTGGTAGAAGTACTCACCGATGGCCCGCGCCTGGCGCTCCCCCGCCTCGTCCGCCACCCAGCGGCCGACGGGCGCCGACATGACCGGGTGCAGCACCGAGAACTGCGCGAAACCGCCGGGCCGCAGCACCCGGGCCACCTCGCGGAGCGTCTGCTCCGGGTCGGCCACGTCCATCAGGCTCATGAACGCGGTCACCGCGTCGAAGGACGCGGCGCGGAACGGCAGCCGGGCCCCGTCCCCGAGCAGGTACCGGATGCCGTGGTGACCGATTCCGGCGGCCGCCGTGATGAACGGCTCGGCAACGTCAAGCGCGGCGACCCGGGCGCCCCGCCCGGCCAGCAGCCGGGTGTTGTGACCCTCACCGCAGCCCAGGTCCAGGCAGGTCAGCCCGTCGACCGGCGGGAGCATCGCGAAGAAGGCGGGGGTATTGACCAGGTCCCGGTACCGGTCGAAGCCGGCTCTGGACAGCTCGGTCCAGGCAGGGGCCATCGCGTTCCACTGCCCGCGGATATCCGGCGGCTTCACCGCGCCATGCTCGCACGCTACGAGCCCGCCGGGAAATAACGGCCGGCCGGGCCGGGCGGGCCCGTGGGCCGGGCCGGCCGGGGCCGGCCGGGGCGCGGGCCGGGCCTTAATCCGGTTGCGGCGGCTACGGGGCGCCTCTACGGTCGCGTGCGTGACCTACCGGTACTGGCCGCTGTTCGACCTCCGCCTCAGCACGCCCGGCCTGCGCCTGCGCCCGATGACCGAGGCCGACCTGGGGCCGATCGCCGACCTGCTGCCCGACGACGTGGAACAGGACCCGGGGATGGCGAGCTACGACTTCGGTGATGCCCGCGTCGACCGGGGCATCGTCTCCCACCAGGGCTACTGGCGGGCCTACGGAACCTGGCGCCCCCAGGCCTGGCGGCTTAACTTCGTGGTCCGTTCCGCAGCCGGTGAGATCCTCGGCGTCCAGGAGCTCGAGGGCACCGACTTCCCTGCGCTGCGCACCGTGGACAGCTCCTCGTTCCTGGTGCCGGCGGCGCGCGGCCGGGGCATCGGCAAGCAGATGCGCACCGCGGTGCTGGCGCTGGCCTTCGGGCCGCTGGAGGCGGAGGCGGCCATCACGTCGGCGTGGCACGACAACCACGCCTCGCTGGGCGTCTCCCGCGCGCTGGGATACCAGCCCAACGGCGAATCGCTGCACGCGCACCCGGGCCGCGTGGACGTGCTCAAGCACCTGCGGCTGCTGCGGGCGGACTGGCTGGCGAGCGGGGCGGGTGACCTAGTGGAGATCACCGGGTTCGACGCCTGCCGGCCGCTGTTCGGCCTGCCGGTGCGATGACTTCCGGGCCGGCCGGCGGTCCTATCGATCGCATTCGTTGATCGCCACTTTCGTTCGGGAGGCACACATGGAACCAGGCAGCACGGCCAGCACCGCGATGGCCCGGCTGGAACCGTTCATCGGTGAATGGGTGATGGCGGCGGATTTTCCGGCCGGCGCGGCCGCGGGCACCGGCCGGGCGGTCTTCGAATGGGCACTGGGGCGGCAGTTCCTGATCGAGCGCACCGAAGTGCCGGGCGCACCGGACAGCATCGCGATCGTCGGTTTCGATTCGGCCCGCCAGTCCTATTGCCAGCATTATTTCGACTCACGGGGCGTCGCCCGCGTCTATGCGATGGACTTCGGCGACGGCGTGTGGACACTCCTGCGTAACTCGCCCGACTTCACGCCGCTGGAGTTCTCCCAGCGGTTCACCGGCACCTTCTCCGCGGACGGCCGCCGGATCGACGGCCGCTGGGAGTCGGCCCCCGACGGTGCGGCCTGGGAGCTCGACTTCCACCTCAGCTACACGAAGACCGGCTGACCGGTCCGCCGCGGGGCAGAGCGCGGCCAGCGGCGACGGCGTGGCGGTTCTCGACGGACTCGGAGACGATGACGACATGGTTGCTGCACCTGTGAATCTCGGTGAAGCGCTGGCGACGTTCGCGGACATCTACAGTCCGAGGATCGTCGGCCGCGTCAACGACTACGACGTCCGCATCGCACATGCCAGGGGCGAGCATGTCTGGCACGTGCACGACCAGACCGACGAGTTCTTCCTCGTCCTCGACGGGATCTTCGAGGTGACGCTGCGCGACTCCGGCGGCGAGCGCACCGTCACGCTGCGCGCGGGCGAGATGTTCGTGGTGCCCAAGGGCATCGAGCACAAGCCGGCCTCGCCGGGCGGGTCGATCCTGATGTTCGAGCCGTCCGGGACATCCACCACCGGTGACCGCCACGAGGGCGACATCCCGGCCCACGTCGACAGCACCACCGGCCACGACCTGACCGCGGACGGGCGCTGACCGGCTGCCGCCACGGGCGCCCGGCACGCATCCGGCCCCCCGCGGCGTGCCGCGGGGGGCCGGATGTGCGGTCTAGCGCCGGCTAGCTGCCCAGCGGCACCTGGATGACGCGCGTCCCCCAGTTCTGCTGGCCATCGGTGGTCTGGCTCAGCTTCGGCGGCATGTACTCGGTGGCGAGCCACGCGGAGTCCGACGGTCCGGGTACCGCGAAGGAGTAGTCGCCCCAGCGGCCCGAGCCCTTGAAGTACGGCCCGGTGCCCTTCGCCGCCACCACCGGCGACCCGAAGTTGCCGGCCCCGGCCTTCAGCGTGGCGTAGGCAGCGCTCGGGAACTCGGTCGAGTTGGACTCGGTGAACACGACCGCGGCGTTCCCGGCCGCGTCCGGCTGCACCGCCGGGTAGATCAGGTACTGGCCGCGAGCGGCGACGTAGCCCTGCCGGACGATCTTCGCGCCGGTAACCACGCCGCCGGCGAGGTTCGGCTTCACCTGGAACCATGCGGCCCCGGCACGCACCGTGCTGTCACCGGCCGGCTGCACCGCCGTGTTCATCTCGCCCCAGACCGCGTTGTCGGCGAACTCGGTCTGCTGCATCCGGTCATCGCCTTGGTTCAGCTTGCTCGACGATCCCTTCTGCGGCACCGGCGGCGGGTTGGCGTACCGCTCGGAGTTGACGACGACGCTGGACACCGTCGGCAGGCCGCCAGAGGCCACCGCGGCCCGGTGGGTGATGGCCCAGACGCCGATGCGGTTGTCACCCTGGTTGTTGAAGTCCAGCTGGCTCAGCATGAACTCGGCGTGCGGCTTCACGGTGGACAGCGCGGGCTGTGGCGCCAGCGTGGACTGCCCGGCGATGGTCAGGCCGCCGAAGTGCGCGAACTTCACGGTCGGGTTTCCGGCGACCAGGCCGGCCTTGTCGATCACCCAAAGCTCCCCGCCGTCGAACTGCGGGCCCTGGATGGAGAACTGGTCCCCTGTGACGTACAGGTTCTGCTGGTCGATGCCGATCCTGGGCTGGTCACCGAAGCACGGGCAGCCGCGGCCGCCCACGTCGGTCGAGTCGATCGAGTACTCGTTCCACAGCCCGAGCGGGTCCTTGGCGTGCCGGACGGCGATCAGCAGGGATCCCACGGTGCCGGTGTCGTTGATGAACAGGATGGTCGAGAACCACGTCGTGGTCGCCGGGTCGTACCAGCAGCGCGGGTCGCTGGTGAACTCCTTGCCGCCCACGTTGTACAGGTCGTTGATGTTGAACGGCCCGCGCACCGACTTCCCGTTCGTGAGGAAGATGCGGTACGCGGAGTTGACCGGTTCGAGCACGAACCCGTTGGCCTCGCACAGCCCCTGGTCTGGCGGCTCGAACTCAAGGTTGTAGTTGGTGAACTCGCTGTCCCGGCTGCTGGTGCCGTTGAAGTTGGAGAGCGCCGAGGCCGTGGCCGTCGCCGCCCGCGGCGCCGCGGCGGCCGCGGCGCGCGGTACCTTCTCCGTCGCGGAGAACGAGTGGCCCGACAGGCGGGAGCCGCGCTGGGTCATCTGCGTCGCCCCGGCCGCGTGCCGCGCGGACCTCGGCACCATCCGGGCCACCCCCAGGGTGCCCTTGTAATGCGTCACCGCGGAAGCCGCGCCGCCCTGCGGTGCTACGTGCGCAGCCGCTGGCGCTAGCCCCGCTGCGATCACTGCTAGGCTCGCGGCCGCAGCTACGGCCAGCCCGCCCGTGCGAGTCAGGTTCACCTGATACCCCTTCGCCGAAGATCGTTACCAGCCGCCGTCACCCTTGGGCATTCTGCACCTAATTGGGTGATCTTGTACATCACAGACGTATTTCAATAAGCCGTGTATCAGCGGTTACGCCGTGCATCAGGGGTTAAGCGCAACTTTCCGGCGAGGCATCGCACGCTCTTTGTTCACCGGACAGAGTCCGGCCAGGTAGGGCGGCGGGAGCACGTTCGACGTTCCGCTCACCGACCCGCTGGAGACGTCGGCACGTACGCGGGCAAGGTCACCCTGATCGACACGCGCACCCGGCACACCATCGCCCAGATCAGGGCCGGCGCCTACTCCGTCGCGGCCGCGGTCGCCGGTTAGGAGCCGGCGGAAACGGCGCGGGCGCTGGTCAGGGCTTGCGGGCGACGCCGCCGACGAAGCCGTAGTAGGTCGCGTTCCGCTTCTGGCTGCCCCGTACCACGGGCCGCCATTCGGGCAGCGGCACCAGGCCGGGTTCGAGCACGTCCCAGTCGCCGAACCAGGAGAGGATCTCGTCGTGGTCGCGCCAGCGGCCGGTGCCCAGCTTCTCGTTGAAGAGCTTCTCCATGTCGGCGGTCTTCGCCGCGTCGGCCGGGTGCTCAGGGCCCGGCATCCGGAAGCTGGAGACGGCCAGGTAACTGCCCGGCGCCAGCCCTTCGCGCAACGCCCGGTTCGCGCGGGCACCGGCCGGGGCGTCCGGGGTCACCTGCAGCGCGAACTTGACGACCTCCCGGTCGGCGGCGAAGTTGTCCTTCCCGTCCAGGAACGCTCATAGACATGGGCGATATTGGGCTTGGTGACGTCCAGCCCCCGTGGAATCCGTTGTGCGTCGGCCACTACCGCCCCTTACGCATTGACCAGCCCCGCCGTTCTGCGAATATATGCGTAAGGCCAGCATCTCCCGGATTGGTAGGTTGCTGGCGTGGAATTCCAGGATGTCGTCCGGCGCCGGCGGATGGTGCGCCGTTATGACGCCGGCCGGCCGGTGCCGCCCGAGGTCGTGGACCCCATCGTGCGCAACGGCCGCTGGGGCAGCCCGGCCTGAGCCGTTCGGGGGCCCGGCCGGGTCCGCCGGTCAGTGGCGGCCGTCGAGCCAGAGCGCCCAGGGCTCTATCGAGCCGATCCGCAGCAGCCCCGCCACCGCCCACGGGTCCTTGGCCAGGCGCGACTCGATCTCAGCCTCGTCGGCGGCCGCAACGGCATGCAGCGTCCGGTCGCCCGCGCCGAGCGGGCCGCCGACGATGATGAAGCCGTCGTCGACCAGCCCGTCCATGAACGCCGCGTGCTCATCCCACCCATCCTGGGCCCGGATCTGCCGGGACGAGTCCCAGCCCGGGCCGTGCACCAGCGTTACCGCGAAGTTGGGCATGGCCCGGAGGCTATCGGCCGGTACCGACAAGACGGCGCCGTCGGGCCGGCAGGCGGGCTCGGGGCAGCGCAGGCCGAGGCCGCGGTGCCCGGCAGGCGAGGCGCGCCAAGCGCGGGTGGCTAGGCTGGCGGCCATGCCGCCGGAGGATCTGCCCATCGCCGAGTTCGCGTTCCCCGGGCCACTGCGCGACCTGCTGGTCACCGCGATACTCGACGGCACAAAGACAACGACGACCGGGCTGGTCGCGGACTACGAGCACGAGGGCGCGCCGCTGCCCCGCCCCGGGCAGCGGCAGGCAGTGGTCGACTCGGCGGGCGACCGGGTCGCGGTGATCGAAATAACCGCGGTCCGGGTGATCCGGCTCGCCGACGTGGACCTGGCGCACGCGCTTGGCGAGGGCGAGGGATACGCGTCGGTCGCCGAATGGCGGGCCGGGCACGAGCAGTTCTGGCACTCGGCGGAGCTCCGAGCGGCCCTGGGCGACCCCGGTTTCACCGTGGAGGACGAAACCCTGGTGGTGGCCGAGGAGTTCCGGCTGGTGTGACCACCGTCGTGAGCGTGGCCCCAAGCTAACTGGCCACCGCTACGAGATCGTTACGACCGGTTCGCCTGCTTCGCACCGCAGCGGACCGGGTGCCCGGGCCCGGGCGGTTATCCTTGCCGCACTGCGGGGAGGGGGCTCCCATGACGGATGTGGGAAACGTGCAGGCAGGCACGGTCGCTGCGGTACAGGTGGCGCGTCCCCACGTCCAGGTGGTCCCGGTGAAGGGCCTGCCGATCGTGGCGGTCATGGTCGCGTTCGTCATCGCCGCCATCGCCGGGAACTGGCTGTGGGCGCTGACGTTCTGCCACGTGGCAGGCGGCGGCCTGTGGACGGCGATCGACCTGTTCGTCGGGCTCGTCATCGGGCCCGTCCTGCGCCGCCTGTCCCCCGCCGCGCGCGCCGAGTTCACCGCGCGGTTCATGCCGGCCATGGTGCTGCTGATGCCCACGCTCGTGCTGATGACGCTGGCCGCGGGGTTCCAGCTCGCGCTGGACCTCGGCAACCTGTCCCCGGCCAGCCCGAACCACGGTTGGCTGGTCGCCTCGTATTGCGTCGTGGGCGTCATGGCGGTGATCGCGCTCGGCGTGCTGTCGCCGGCCAACATCACCGTCCTTTTCGAGATGCGCAAACCGGTGCCGGACACGGCGGTGATCGCCACGCTGATGCGGCGGTTCGTCGTGACGGCGGGCATCACCGGGGTGATGCAGGTGGCGACGCTGATCATCATGACCCGGGTGGCGACCCAGTGAGCGCCGGCACCGCGGCGCCGGCGATCTCCCGGCGGTTTCCCCCGGTGGCCGGGCTGGCCACGGTCTCCCTGGCCCTGATCATCGTCGGCGGGATCCTGATGGCGTCGTACGCCCCGCGCCGCCCGCCGCTCGGCGTGCCGGTCGCCCTGGCCGTGGCCGGCGGCGCCCTCCTGGTCACGAGCGGCTACCTGGCGTCCCGGCCGCGGCCGTTCGCCTGGCAGCGGTTCTTCCTGGTGTTCCGGTGGGCCCTGCTGGCCTACGCCATCTCGGCCGGGATGATCGGCTTCGCGTTCGTCAAGGACCACACCCGCGGCGCCCCGCTGGCCGTGATCCTGGTGATGCTCGTCATCTACGCTCTGGACGTGCCGCTCATCATCGCCTTCACCGTGGCACGCTACGCGACGCCGCCGGCCATCGAACGCTGACCAGCGATGCCCCGTGGATTTCGGCCGCGTCTGCGGGCAGCTGCGCTCTTAATAGCGGTCGCGGCCGGCCTGCTGGTGCTCGGCAAGCTGCTGAGCGTCAAGGGGTTCGCCTGGGCCAGCGAGTTCGCCAGCATCGCTGGATTCTTCGTGGCCCTGGTCGCGTTGATCTGGCCCTGGCTGGTCCACCAGATGAGCGGCCCCCGGCCGGTCTCCATGTCGCGAATTGCTGAGGCGGCGGAGGAACTGGCCGGCGCCCTCAGCCGGCAATGGGCCGAAGAAGAGGGCATGACGGCGGCTCCTGGCCGGGGCCGCTGACCGGCCCGGCTACCGCGCGGCTGCCATGGGGCGCAGACTTAGTCCTGGCGGTCGCTCCCATGCGGGAGGTGCTGGGCAATGGGGCTGACCTGGCGCGACCTCGTGTCGTCCGTCGCGGTCGTGATGATGGTCCTGGCGTACTGGTCGTTTCAGTTCCGGGCCGGCCTGCTGCTGCTCACCAGCGCCTGGGCCACCAGCGCCGTGGAACTGGTCCTCGGCGCGGTCTGCGCGGTGACCGCCGCGGGTGACCTGCACACCAGGCCGCAGCCCCGCGCGGGGCGCATCGTCCGCAGGATCACCACGGTGCTCGGCGCGATCGCGCTGGTGGCCGGGCTGACCGGGCTGGCCGCCAACAGTGGTCACGCGGTGGAGATCATGGTGGTGATCACGGTCTTCCTCTGGCTGACGGCCACCCTGTGGCACGTGTTCTCCATAGGCGCCGAGCAGTGAGGCCAGCGCGCAGGATGATGGTGCCGTGGCCAGTCAGCAGGGCGACCAGAACGAGCGGCGCGACCAGACGGGGCGGAATCCCGGCCTGCCCGGGACGGGCGGCCTGGTCGAACTTGTCGCCGACCTGGACCGGCCGGGCGCCTGGATGCTGCTGGTGGACGGCATCTCGCAGTCACATGTCGACCTTGATGATCCGCAGTACCTCGACCTGGAATACATGCGCCGGCTGGGCCACCTGATCGACCTGGCCGCACCGGCCGGGGCGCCGCTGCGGGTGCTGCATCTGGGCGGCGGGGCGCTGACGCTGGCCCGCTACGTCGCCGCGACCCGGCCAGGATCGCGCCAGCTGGCGGTCGAGTCGGACCCGGCGGTGGCCCGCCTGGTCCGGCGGCGGCTGCCGGTGAACCCGCCCGGCCACGCTGGGCCACGGACCGGGCGGATCGGCGTCCGGATCGGCGACGCTCGGGCGGTGCTCGAGCGGCTGCCCGCCGGGTCGTTCGACGTGGTGGTCGCGGACGTGTTCGCGGGCGCCCGGACGCCCGCCCACCTGACCACGGTGGAGTTCACCAGCGCCGCCGCCCTGGCCCTGGCGCCCGCGGGGGTGTATGCCGTCAACGTCGCTGACGGGCCGCCGCTGGCGCACGCCCGCGGCCGGGTGGCCGCGGTGCGCGCGGTGTTCCCGCAGGTATGCGTGCTGGCGGAGCCCGCGGTGCTGCGCGGCCGCAGGTTCGGCAACCTGGTCGTCGCCGGAGCCCGCGGCGAGCTGCCGCTCGCCGGGCTGACCAGGCGGATCGCGGCCGACCCGTTCCCGGCCCGGTTGCTGGCGGGGACCGAACTCGACCGGTTCACCGCCGGGGCCGCGCCGATCGTGGACGCGCGCGCCGAGCCGTCCCCGCCCATGCCGCCCGAGGTGTACGCATGACGCCGCGCACCGGCCCCGGTCCATGGCGAGTGCGCCGGGCAGCTACATGACGATCCACTGGCGGCCGTCGAGAATCTCGCGCACCGCGTCCAGGTGCCCGGCGTGGCAAGCGGTTTCCTTGATCATGTGAAGGATGATGAAGCGCAGGTCAGGGAAGTCGATCCCCCATTCCTTCCACCGGGGATCCGGCTGCCGTGGCGGCGCGTCGAGCGCGGTGGCCGCGATGATCGCGTTCGAGCGCTCGATCTCGTCCCGGTACAGGGCGAACACGTCGTCCGCCGATTCGTCCGGCCCGAGCCGCCACTCGGCGTTGGGCCCCTCCGGGAAGAAGCCGAACGACTCGCCGCCCACGACGCTGCGGAACCAGTAGTGCTCGTCGGCCAGGGACAGGTGCTTGACCATGCCCAGGCAGGTCCACCCGGACGGCAGCACCGGCCGCCGCAACTGCTCGTCGGTCAGGCCTTCCAGGATGCCCAGCACATGGTTGCGCTGCATGTCGAGGAAACCCTGCAGTAGCTCGGCCTCGGGGTCCATCGGTCCTCGCCTCTATGCGTGATCGTCCCGGGCGGCATGCGGCTGCTCGGGCCAGAACGGCCATTCCTCGAACCAGGTGCAGCGGCCTTCGTCGTCCAGGTGGATGACCCACAGGTCGCGGTACTCCTGGTGCGGCGGGTCCCCGTAGTGCACCTCGGCCCGGACCACCGCCGTCGCGCCGTCGACCGCCAGGATGTCGGTGGCCAGGGTGAAGACCTCGTCGGGCCCTTCCCGCTCTTCCTCCCACATCCGCGCGATGGCGCCCAGGCCGGTGACCGGCTCCTCGTAGGGCGACTGCAGGTAGGTGGCATCACCGGTGAACAGGCCGGCGAGGTCCTGGGTACCAGGCGCCCGCCAGGCCGATTCGTAACCCGCCAGCCAGCGGCTCACCTGGGCGCGGTCGGTCACCTGCCCATGGTGCCACGGCCCGGTATCCGGGCACGGCCGGCCCGGATTCGTGATCATGACTTAGGTGGTGCTATAGGCCCACTGAAGTCATGATCACGAATTTGACCTAGAGCGCTCTCTAGCATCCAGACTCGTGCTCAGCGCCCGGGCGGGACCGGGCGGCTGGAGAGGAACCCGTGAAGTACCGCACGATTGGCACGGACCCGAAGACCCGCCGCGAGGTGAGCGTGCTCAGCCTGGGCGCCATGCGCTTCGGCACGGCGACCGATGAGGCGGCCTCGTTCGCGATCCTGGACCGCTACGTGGCGGCAGGCGGCACCTTCATCGACACCGCCGACAACTACGCGTTCTGGGTCAACGGCACCCAGGGCGGGGAGAGCGAGGCGCTGCTTGGCCGCTGGCGGCGCAGCCGCGGCGTCGGCGACGAGATCGTGATCGCGACCAAGCTCGGCGCCCGGCCGCTGGCCCCGGGCACCAGCTACACCGACAACGCGGAGGGACTGTCGGCCCGGGTGATCCGCGAGTCCGCCGAGCGCAGCCGGGACCGGCTCGGCATGGCCAGGCTGGACGTGCTGTACGCGCACATCGAGGATCCGGCGGTGCCGCTGGCCGAGACCGTGGATGCCTTCGCCGCGCTGGTCGCCGAGGGCACCGTGGGCCTGCTGGGGGTGAGCAACCACTGGGCGTGGCGGGTGGAACGGGCCCGCAGCCTGGCCGCGGCGGCCGGGGTGCCCGGCTATGAGGTGCTCCAGTACCACTACAGCTACCTGCGGCCGCGCACCGACCTGCCGGGCCCGCTCTCCCCGGACGGTGAGCAGGGGGTGCTGGGCGGCGACCTGCTCAGCTACCTGCGGGCCGAACCGCAGCTCGCGATGGTCGCCTATTCGCCACTGCTGAACGGCGGCTACGTCCGCCAGGACAAGCCGCTGGACGCCGAATTCGACCACCCGGGCACGCCTGCCCGGCTGGCGGCGCTGCGGGAGGTGGCGAAGGACGCCGGCGCGACGGTCAACCAGGTGGTGCTGGCCTGGCTGATCGGCGCGGAGGTCCCGGTGATCCCGCTGGTCGGTGCCTCCTCGGTGGCGCAACTGGACGAGAGCCTGGCCGCAGCGGACCTGGAACTGACCGCGGAGCAGCGCGCGAGGCTGGACGCAGCCCGGTGACCGCGGCGCCCGGTCCGATCGGGTTCAGGGCGTGGCAACAGGCGGCACGACGTTGGCCCGGACCACATCGGCGTAGAACCTGGCGCTCGCCTTCGGGATCCGGCGCTGCGTGCCGAAGTCGACGAACACGATGCCAAAGCGCTTCTGGTAGCCGCACGCCCACTCGAAGTTGTCCAGCAGCGACCAGACGAAGTAGCCGGCCAGGCTGGCCCCGTCCCTGATGGCCCGGGCCGCGGCGTCCAGGTGCCGGTGCAGGTAGCTGACCCGGTCGACGTCGTTGACCTCGCCCTCCGGGTTCACGTAGTCCTCGGCGGCGCAGCCGTTCTCGGTGACGAACAGCGGCAGGCCGGGCGCGTCCTTGGACAGGCGCATCAGCACGTCGTAGAGCCCATCGGCGTCGACCAGCCAGCCCATCGGCGTCCGCGGCAGCTCGTCCGGGCGGTACTCCACCACGCCGGGCGCGCCGGACCGGGACGGTTCCTCACCGCGCCGCAGGTCCGCGGGATCGCCGGCGCGCAGGTAGATGCAGGAGTAGTAGTTGACGCCGAGGAAGTCCAGCGGCTGGCTGATCGTCTCCATGTCCCCGGCCGCGATCAGGTGCGCCGGCGGGACCAGGTCCGGCCGCGCGGCAGCCGGATAGCTGCCCTGCAGCACCGGTTCGAGGAACAGGCCGTTCACGCTGGCGTCGGTGATCGCCCGCCCCTGCTCGACCGTGCCCGAGCCGCGCTCCCCCAGGACCTGGACCGGATGCATGTCAAGGGTGATGCCGACCGGAGCACCCGGGGCGGCCGCGCGCACCGCCTGGACGGCCAGCCCGTGGCCGAGCAGCAGGTGATGGGTGGCGGCGGCCGCGGCGGCGGGATCGCGGACTCCCGGGGCGTGCTCGCCGGTGCGATGCCCGTGGCTGACCACCACCTGCGGCTCGTTCAGCGTGATCCAGCGGGCGACGCGGTCGCCGAGCGCCCCGGCGACGATCGCCGCGTACTCGGCGAACCGCTGGGCCGTGTCGCGCACCGCCCAGCCGCCCTCGTCCTGGAGTGCCTGCGGCAGGTCCCAGTGATAGAGCGTGACGGTGGCGGCGATGCCGCGCCCGGAAAGCTCGTCGAGCAGCGCCCGGTAGTGGTCCAGGCCCCGCTGGTTCGCCGCGCCCCGGCCGGTCGGCTGGATCCGCGGCCAGGAGACCGAGAACCGGTAGGCGCCCAGGCCGAGCGATGCCATCAGCGCGACGTCCTCACGGTACCGGCGGTAGGAGTCGCAGGCGATGTCGCCGGTGTCCCCGCCACGGACGTTGCCCGGCGTGCGGCTGAAGGTGTCCCACACCGACGGGCCTCTGCCGTCGGCGCCGGCCGATCCCTCGATCTGGTAGGCGGCAGTCGCCGCTCCCCAGGTGAAGCCCTGCGGGAACGGCTGGGCACCGTTAGCACCGGAACCCGTTGTCGTCATCAGCCCTCCTTGGCGCGTCGCCGGGATTCCGCATCGCCCGGCCGGCGGGCTCCCGATCACCCGGCCGGCGGGCAGGCTCCCGACCCGCCGGCCGGCCGGCTCGCCATCCCCCGGACGGGAGGAATTCGGCGACCGTGCGGCTCTTGACGGCTCCCGGGCCGGGTCCTAGTGTAAGCGCTTAGATTTCCTAATGTAAGCGCTTAGACCATGGATGTAACCGCTTAGAATCCGGCTCCAGTGGGGGAACCCCTGTGGTTACGCTCTACGACGTCGCGCGGCTGGCCGGTGTCTCGACCGCGACGGTCTCCCGGGTCGTGCACGGCCAGGACCGGGTGCGGGACAGCACCCGGGCGCGCGTGCTCGAGGTCATCGAACAGCTCGGTTACGTCCCCGACGGCGCCGCGCAGAGCCTGTCCCGGCGCCGCAAGAACGTGATCGGCCTGGTCTGCGTGGAGCGCCAGTCGCCACGGCAGCAGTACGACATCGAGAGCATGAGCCTGCTGTTCTACGACGAGATACTGCGCGGCGTCGAGGCGCGCATCCGGCACCACCAGTGGTCCCTGCTGATCACCTACCTCCAGGAGGCCAGCGACCCGGACCTGCCCCGGTTGCTCTCGCTGTCCGGCCAGGTCGACGGCCTGCTGATCGGTGAGGGCGTGGTGCCGTCCGCGTTCCTGGCGCGGCTGGCCGAGCGGCTGCCCGTGGTGGTCATCGCCGGGGACCCCGGCGAGCGGGCGGCCGATGTGGTGACCGCGGACAACCGGGCCGGCTCGGCCGCCCTGGTCACCCACCTGATCGAGGACCACGGCAGGCGGCGGCTGTACCACGTGGACGGCCCGCCGACCGCCCCGGACGCCAGGGAACGGCGCCTCGCGCTGCACGAACTGCTCGGCGCCCATCCGGGCTGCCAGCTCGTCGGCAGGTACGAGGGCCTGTTCAGCGTCGGCAGCGGCGAGGAGGCGGGCGAGAAACTACTCGCCGCACGCGGTGACTCACTGCCCGATGCGGTAGTGTGCGCGAACGACCAGATGGCCATCGGCGTACTGCAGGCCTTTGCCAAGGCCGGGGTGCGCGTCCCGGAGCAGGTGGCGGTCGTCGGCTTCGACGACATCTTCCCCGGGAGCCTCTATGACCCCCCGCTTACCACGGTCCACCAGCCGATGCGCCTGCTCGGCGAGCAGGCCTGCACCCGCCTGCTCGACCGGATCGCCCGGCCGGGCCTGCGGCCCAAGGTGGAGCTGCTGCCCACCGAGCTCGTGCTGCGGTCAAGCTGCGGCTGCCCGCCCGGCACCGTGATCCGCCGGCCCGTTCAGCCGCTGCCGCGCGGCCGCCGCGCCCCCGCTGCCACCACGCCGGGCACTCACGCACCGGGCTCCGCTCCGCCGGGCACCCGCGTACCGGGCACCGCCCCGCCGGGCACCGCCGCGCCCGCACGGCGCGGCCGCCGCAAGAACCCAGACGCCTCGGACTAGGGAGCCGGCGATGCCCTTCATCGTCCGCCGCTTGATCTTCTACCTCGTCGCGGCCTGGGTGGCCCTGACCATCAACTTCTTCATCCCCCGCGCGATGCCGGGGAACGCCGTCGAGAGCATCATGGCGAAGTTCCCCAACCTGCAGCCGTCCGCCTACAAGGCGCTGCAGGCGATGCTCGGCGTCGGCCACCCCGGATCCCTGTGGGACCAGTACGGGGCGTACCTGGTCAACGTCTTCCACTTCAACTTCGGCGTTGACGTGACCAACTATCCGGCCAATGTGTCCACCCTGCTTGCCCAGACCATCCCGTGGACGATCACCCTGGTGGGCACGGCCACGGTCATCGCCTTCCTGGCCGGGACCGTGCTCGGGATCGTGGCCGGCTGGCGGCACGGCGGCTGGCTGGACCGGGTGCTGCCCGGGCTGATGTTCTTCCAGGCGGTGCCGTACTTCTTCCTCGCGCTGATCCTGCTGGAACTGCTCGCGGTGCGCGGCCACGTGCTCCCGCTGGGCCAGGGTTACGCGGGCGGCCTGGTGCCTGGGTGGCACTGGGACTTCATCGTCAGCGCCGTCTACCACTCGCTGCTCCCGGCCTTCACCATCGTGATCGCCTCGGTCGCGGGCTGGATGCTGCAGATGCGCAACGTGATGATCACCACGATCGGTGAGGACTACATGCTCGCCGCGCAGGCCAAGGGCCTGCCCGGCCGCCGGGTGATGTTCAGCTACGCGGCGCGCAACGCCCTGCTGCCCCAGTTGCAGGGGTTCGGGCTGGCGGTGGGCTTCGTGGTGTCCGGGGCCATCGTCATGGAGATCGTCTTCTCCTACCCGGGCATCGGCCTGCTGCTGCTCAACGCGGTCACCTCGAACGACTTCCCGCTGATGCAGGCGATCTTCCTGGTGATCACGTTCGCCGTCCTGCTCGCCAACCTGATCGTCGACATGATCATCGTCGCCATCGATCCGCGGGCGCGGGCACGAGAGGGGGCCCGATGACCGTCGCGCTGCCGATCAGCACCGACCCGGCCGTGGTGCCCGAGGAGCACCAGCCGCGGCGCGGGCTGTGGCGGCGGCTGCCCACCCGGGCGAAGGCCGGCGCCATCATGCTCGGTGCCTTCATCCTCGCCGCCATCATCGGGCCGCTGCTCACCCCCTACGACCCCTCGTTCCAGAACCCGGCGCCGGGCCTGTCGCTGCACCCACCGGACGCGGCGCACCTGCTCGGCACCACGCAAAGCGGCCAGGACGTGTTCTCCCAGCTCCTGCTGGGCATCCGGCTCACCCTGGAGCTGGCACTGTCCGTGGGCGTGGTGGCGACGGTGCTATCTGTCGTCGTCGGCGTGGCGGCGGCCTACCTCGGCGGGGTGTGGGACGAGGTGCTGTCGCTGGCCACCAACGTGTTCCTGGTGATCCCGGCGCTGCCGCTGCTGATCATCCTGCTGGGCTACCTGCCGCAGAAGGGCCAGACGGCCACCGTGCTCGTGCTGGCCGGGCTCGGCTGGCCGTGGGGCGCGCGCTTGATCCGGGCACAGACCATGGCGATCCGCGGCCGGGATTTCGTGGCCGCCTCCCGCGAGACCGGCGAGCGGACCTGGCGGATCCTCGCCTTCGAGATCGTGCCGAACGAGGTGAGCCTGATCGCGGCGAGCTTCGTGAACACGGTGCTCTACGCGATCGGGGCCTCGGTGGCCCTGGCCTTCATCGGCCTGGCCGACCTGACCAGCTGGAGCCTGGGCACGATGCTCTACTGGGCGCAAAGCCAGCAGGCGCTGCAGATAGGCGCCTGGTGGTGGTTCGTGCCGCCGGGCCTGGCCGTGGCGCTCATGGGCACCTCCCTGGTGCTGCTGAACAGCGGCATCGACGAGCTGGGCAACCCGCGGCTGCGCGACGCCGGCGGGGCCAGCGCGGCCGCCTGGCACAAGCTGCGGCCCACCGACCCGACCCCGGTGCTGGCCGCCGCACCAGCGCGCAGGCGCTGGCGCGGCGGCCGCCAAGCAGGCGGTGAGCTGCCGTGACCGGGCCGGTGCTGGACATCAAGGATTTCTCCGTTGTCTACCGCACCCCCGGCGGTGACGTGCGGGCGGTCACCGGTGTGGATTTGCAAATGAACGCAGGCGAGGTGGTTGGCCTGGTCGGCGAGAGCGGATCTGGCAAGTCCACGCTCGCCTACGGCGCCTGCCGCCTGCTCCGGGCGCCCGCGCTGATCACCGGCGGCGGGGTCACCTACCGGGGCCGGCGTACCGCCGGGCCGATGGACATCCTGCGGCTGGGCCCGGCCGAGCTGCAGCGGCTGCGCTGGCGGGAGATCGCCATCGTGTTCCAGAGCGCGATGAACGCACTGAACCCGGTGCTCAACGTGCGCGACCAGATCCTCGACGTGATCCACGCCCACCTGCGGATCTCCCGCGACGAGGCACGGGACAAGGTCGGCTCGCTGCTCGACCTGGTCGGCATCCCCCGGGCCCGGCTGCGCGGCTACCCGCACGAGCTGTCCGGCGGCATGCGGCAGCGGGTGATGATCGCGATGGCGCTGGCCACCGATCCGGAGATCGTCATCATGGACGAGCCGACCACCGCCCTCGACGTGGTGGTGCAGCGCGACATCCTCGCCCAGATCGTGGAGCTGAAGGAACGGCTCGGTTTCTCGATCCTGTTCATCACCCACGACCTGTCCCTGCTGCTGGAACTGGCCGACCGGATCGCGGTGATGTACGCCGGGCAGCTCCTGGAGGTCGGCACGGCCCACCAGTTGCAGCACACTCCGGCGCACCCGTACACCCGGGGCCTGCTGAACTCGTTCCCCTCGCTGCGCGGCGCGCGCCGTGACCTGGTCGGCATCCCTGGGTCCCCGCCCGACCTGCATGACCTGCCCCCCGGCTGCCCGTTCCTGCCGCGCTGCGGCTACGGCACGCCCGCCTGCACGGACATCGACATGAGCCTGGCGCCGGTCGCCCCGGCCAGCGCACCCGGGCACGTCACCGCCTGTCCGTTCGTCCGGCCGGACACCCCCGCTCCCCCGGGCCGGCCGGACCGTCCGGCCGAAGCGAGCCCGGAGCCCGCCACGAGCCCGGAGCTGACGTCATGACCAGCGCCGACGGCACCGGGCCGGCACGCGGCGAGGATGTCACGTCGGTCGCCGCCGAACGCGGCCCGCTGACCATGGCGGCGGTCGCGCTCGGCAAGGACTTCCGGCTCGGCCGCGGCCAGGTGCTGCACGCGGTCCGCGGGGTCAGCCTCGGCCTGTACCGCGGCGCCGTGGTCGCCCTGGTCGGCGAGAGCGGCTCGGGCAAGTCGACGGTCGCGAGGCTGCTCGCGGGCCAGGAGCGGCCCACCGCCGGGTCGATCCGGCTGGACGGCGCGCCGGTCGAGTTGTCGGGCCGCCGCGCCTTCCGGCGGCACAAGAGCAAGGTGCAGCTCGTCTTCCAGGACCCGTTCTCGTCGCTGAACCCGGTGCACACCGTGCGGTACCACCTGGACCGGCCGGTGCGGCTGCACCAGGGCAAGCGCGGGGACGAGGCGGCGCGCGAGGTCGCCGCCCTGCTTGCGCAGGTGCGCCTCACCCCCGCCGGGAACTTCCTCGGCAAGTTCCCGCACGAGCTGTCCGGCGGCCAGCGGCAGCGGGTCTCGTTCGCCCGGGCGCTGGCCGCCCGGCCGAGCGTGCTGCTCGCCGACGAGCCGGTGTCCATGCTGGACGTGTCGATCCGGCTGGAGATGCTCGGCCTGCTCGACGACCTGCGCCGCCG